>Ga0123354_10001777_pt1:15000-27168 | contig 27168 bp, 17 predicted proteins | sample TergutLab28metaG_2_FD_97872 | JGI IMG/M metagenome (GOLD analysis project Ga0123354, IMG submission 97872) | Labiotermes labralis P4 segment gut microbial communities from Petit-Saut dam, French Guiana - Lab288 P4 | ecosystem: Host-associated > Arthropoda: Insects > Digestive system... | reverse complement strand
TTGTGAGTGCGGTAATGAATCTTCGGGTTCCGTGAAATGCGGGGAATTTCTTGACTAGCTGCAAACCAGTTAGCTTCTCAAGAAGGACTCTGCACCATGGAGTAAGTAAGTAAGTAAGTAAGTTAGTGTTCGGGACATATTTTAACCCTTTAAGGAGGAAATTTAATCTAGTTTATTTAAAGATATAGGTCGTACCGCGCAGTAAACACTTTGCATCTCGGGTATAGAAATGATCACTTAATGCTGTACAGGGGAAAAAAGTCACTGTTCTTAGATACATACAAAACACATAAATGCACTTTGCGGACAGAAAGTGGAACTGACGAATGTTGAACCTGATGGTTCGTATAGAAACCGTTAGGCTCTAGAAGGTAAACTTCGAAAGCATTTTGTTCAACGCGCACCTTAATGTGTGCTGTCAGAAGCGGTGATGATAGAAACTTGGTGTAATAATGACTGTCACTGAAATTTGAGCATTCCAAGAAAGGCGTGTACCAATACCCCCAATTTCACCACAAATGCAGTATGGCTTCTTCTTCCTGCCATTGTAATAAAAACAAGTGTGAGGCAGCGGATTTCGCTATTCTGGAGGGCGACGCTGGAAAAAATCTTCTACGATGCACAAACTTGAAACTGAATGCACTCCCTTCCTTCGAAACGTCGGCATATGCCTCAAATGTCAAAATCATGCATAATCGCCTTTGTCGGGGCACGACCTACTCATTGATACAATGTTCTTTTTTACGTTTTGTGATAATAGCATCTTGAGATCTGCGATTTTCTGGGATTTTACGCAGCGTAAAATGGTAATTCCATACCGACGTTTCGGGACAACCTATCGATATAGAATTGCCATTCTATGCGGCGTAAATTTCCAGAAGAGCGCAGGTTGCATATGCATCGCGTTGGAAGCCTGAAATCGCGTAAAAAAATATAATGGTGAGCGGCTGGGATGGCGTAGTCGGTACGGCGACTGGCTACGAGATGGACGGTCCGGGATCAAATCCCGGTGGGCGTGAGATTTCACGTGCCCGTCCAGAACGGCTCCGATGCCCACCCAGTCCCCTCTATAATGGGTGCCGGGTCTCGAGACAAAGCGGCCGGGGCGTGGTGCTGCCCACCCACGTCCTTCTAGTGCCTGGTTGCGAGTGGGTTGGCGCTGTAACTCCGCCTCCCTTCTGTGCTGCATAGGTACGTCATGGGATGACCCTAAATTTCTTGGTGCCGTACATTATAAAACACCCTATGAATGAATAAAAAATTGGAAAAGGATATGTGTGGTAGCCACAACTTAGGAAGATAGGGGAACACTATTTTCTTAAGATCCATATGGCAACTGACAGCGGGAGGTAGATAAATATACCCCCTCCACCACACACCCGAAACCAGCAGCAAACCATTTCTAGAATTGGTTACGATATTGAATTCCTGCAATAGTGAACTAAAGTACACATCTACCTGTTTCACCTACGTTATTTAGTTTTCTGTGAATGCTACAGACATACGCCAATTTGATACCATAAATTCAGAAGTTATCTTTACGTAACGTTAATTCTAAATTAAATTAACCTTTACAGAGGTCACGGTAAAGTTGTCCCTGAAATCGCCAAGAACGCAAACAAGAGAGTGCAGACATAGCCCCATGCATTCTTAATCTCGGCCCCACATGGACGTGATTGGTTACCTTCATTCCCTGGTCCCTTCACCCCGCAAAAGAGCCCACGGCATCATTGAACAGAAGGCAGGGTAGGCCACATAGGCGGTGTGTAAGTTTTGGAAAGGGGAATTTCTTCTGTCGGAAGTCGAACTTCGGGTAACGGAACATATTTCTGGTGCTTCACTCTTCTTTCAGCAACCAGCGCATCAAGGACTGCAACTCGATACTAGCCACCAGACCCTATAGTGCCTCTAGCCAGAACACACCACCGCATTTCCAGTATAGAAGTTACATATTACGCAATAAAGTCCGGATGTAGAGATCTCTCCATCACGTGCGCGAACAATATGTATAGTAGGACTGTAAGTTCTCTTGAAGAAAACCTGACTATGGCAAATAAGTGCCGAAACATGTAATTTTCTAGTTATCGTCATTAAAACATCTTAATTGACATAGTTGCTTTTGACTACATACCGTCTCCACTTCTTTCATCACGTGAAAAACCAGACTGTAAATGACTAAAGGGTGTATCTTGTATCAAGTCCCTGAGCATGGCAGCTGTCACGAAAACGTTACCGCAAACGAGGCCTCCTGCAGTCGTCAGGAACTTAAATAGACCGTTCTTGTCCTATAGTTCAACGTACCTGACTTCATAGATAGTCTTGAAGAGCTGACGTCCAGCTCGTAGGCTGACCTCGAACTTTCCAGGCGCACAACAAAACTCCTGTTTTTATATACCGGCAATTTCTTTTCTAAAACACCCCTTCACTTCGGCAAAGAAACTGGATTTCGCTACATTATCTGTTCTATTATTTCCACGAATAACGGTGTAAAAATTAATTGAACTTAATGGCCGGGGTCTGAATTTTCGACAAATAATGGACCCATAATTTTGTCATGTAGAGGTACTTCACAAAATGCATAGGAAATTTTTAGGACATCAATAATTGGGCAATTTGTTTTCGTAATTAATATAAACCGCCGATCTCAGTGGCTACGCGGTCTAAGGTGTTGGTATGCGGCCGTTCCCTTTCTGGGATTTCGGGTTCGAATCCCTTCGAGGAGAACGGACGCCTATATCTTGTGATTGTTGTGTGTTGTCAGGTAGAATTCCCTGCGACGGGCCGATCACTCGTCCAGAGGAGTCCTACCGAGTGAGGTGTGCCACAGTTTAATCGTGGAGCCTCGATCGTGGGGTGGCCCTGACCCACTAGGGGCTGTTTCGCAATGGGAAAAAATAATATCAACCATACATCGCCCCAGATAGACGTTGTATTATCTTCGTTTCTATAACTGGACCTATAATTCGAGATTTTTTGGCCATTTGCTATAGGTCAGTATCCTTGTATATGGCACTGTCGCCGCGGGACACGTTTTCGAGAAACTTAAGTTACAAAATTATAGCCAGCTAACATTCTTCGTTCCACTGAAACAAACGCAACTTCATAAATGCTGAGACCATCTCAAGTAATTGCACAAAATAGGCGACTGCAGTGTTCGTTCCAGTCACACGGTTATCAGCGGCAACAGCAGTGGCACGTCGTCTACGAAAGACGATGTTTTTCTTACGCTCGGAGACGTGACAAGTCTGCCTTTCTGTAACAGGCATTGGCCGCACGCCGTTATCCGTCTTGCTGAATTCTGTATTTACCGAACAATCTCTACACCGTGCACTGACATCAAAGCGAATCACAGAAACACACAACTTTTACCAATTTCACTTACAGCTGAGGTCCGAGCTCTTCTGGACTTTATGCAGCCTAAAAAGATGGTTTGTTACCGACGTTTCGGGACAACCTATAGGTCCAATCTTAAAGGGTCAGGCAGTCCAGGAACTGATACACCTTACAGTTCTTTTCGGTGTTATGCTATGATTCAAACAAATGAAAACTGAAACCAATACGTGCAGGAAAATGCCGTAGTACTGATCCAGCATCAATATCATTCGTTGATTATTGGTGGAAAATAAGTCCTTGTATATCTTTCAGTTGGGGACTGCGGTAGGGCGCTGTGCTACAAATCGGAAGGTCGCTGGTTCGATTCCAGATAGGGTCATTGGAATTTTCCATTGACATAATCCTTCCGATCGCACTATGGCCCTGGGGTCGACTCAGCCTCTAACAGAAATGAGTATCAGGAATATTTACTGGGGGTAAAAAGCGGCCGGTGCATAGGGCTGACAGCCTTACCACCATCCTGGGACATTGTCACGTAATCTGGGAACCTTAACTTCCTAGAACCTCTGGGCAAATCGGGCCTGTGATGGGACTGATTTACTTTTTTTATATCTTTCAGTTATGATTTTGTACAGCAGGAAATAATAGTAAAAAAAAACAGCTTTCCCCAATGGCATTGTCAGCACGCAAGACAGGCAATGTACGTACATGGTAACATTGAGGCTCTTTCGCGTAACCTCTCTTGCAGTGGAAAAGCAATAAGTATGTCATTTTCTGAGTGTGTGTTTGTAGCCTTAGGTATCCACACATGCAAAGCGCATGTGCCGTATTGTTATCTGTGGCCTGTGCGGATCTACCATATTTTTCCACATTATCTCATAAACGACTCGATTTTCCGGTAAAAAGTTACTGAACATACAATGTGTGTTTTGACGTTGTCTGCAACTTTTGTCTGAAACATTTCTCATTCTAAGAACTACTGAGCGAGATATCATAAATATAGAGATTTCGTCACGTAAGGTACTTGTTTTTCTGGTCATATATCAATGTAACTTGAATTTTCCCGACAGATTTTCGAAAAATATTCAATAACTAAATTTCACGAACATTCGTCCAGCAGGAGCCGAGTTGTTCCATGCTGACGGACGGATAGACAGACAAGACGAAGCTAAATAGTCGTTGTGTGCAATACTGCGAACGCGCCCAAAAATCTAGACACGTGTGCTATCAGTATTGTACTGCCCCTTCCGCAGACGGACACAGACACTGATTATTAGTGCTGGGTTAAGCCCACTGCCGTGTCAAAACTTCGTGCCCATTACGACTGCACGGATAAATATTTAAACTATACCTAGAACTCTTGATATAGCCTTTTACAGCATTCTGCTTGTAAAGGTTTTGTCCATTTATACTGTAGGCCTGTATGTTCCTGAACAGTGCGTGAGTTTGTTCAAAGTACAGCGTCGGGCGGGATGCGCAGGTCCTCGTGCCACATACATGGCTGCATGATAGCCTATTGCTACGTTACACTGCTGTCTGAGGGCTGGCATTTATCTTAGTTACTCGTATATATAAAACTTCAGCCCCTACCTCACAGAGAGCAGAGTCCGTCTCAATTAGTAGGAATAATTAATAAATGTTGCTCAGAGAAATAATCGATGTTGACTGTCAGACTGGCAAAAAAAAGAACACTGTGCTAAAATATAAAATAATTTAATGTTACAGTATCTGCATACAGGTATGCCCGTAATTACTATTGGACTTACATAGTTAAAAACTTCCGGGTTTTTAAATTTGTGTAAATGTCGAAGGTACAAGCAGCCAAAGAAATATATTTATGCAAATTGTTTCTGTCATTTGAGAGTATGAGAAAAAAAATTCGCGTAAGTATAAGCAATTGACTTTTAATTTGCACTGAACTTTTTATCATAATGAAGCATAAAAGAAACTGAAGCATCATTAAACTCACCTCACACTCTCTCGTAAATTCTCTCTAAATAATCGCTTTAAGTTTCAGGTGCCCTTTTTGAAGTCCATAGCTTACGTGCGAATGAAGTTCTCCCCTATGCCAGGTACATTTTCATACAACGAAATTTAAACGAAAAAAACCAAGTGAAAAATGTGATCAGAGCCTAGAAAAGGAGCTAAAGGGAGAATTTTAAATAGAAACACTTCATTTTAAAGGATAATTCAAAACATAATTGAAACTCTGATGTAAAGAAACAGTAGCATATGGTATTTGATGGACATCAGTAAATAAATATAGTGGATGTGTACTGGCAAAAACCTGGTGTTAGCAGTCACATGCAGAGCAATATACTTTAAATTCAACAAATACTCGTAAGTCTGATTTGAATTTGATTGCACTTTCGCTTTTCCATCACAAAGTTACGTCGTATTCCTGACGTGCGAAGCGTAAGGTCGTAATTTATTAATATTTTCTCTAGGTTGAAGTAGAGAAAAACAGAAAAAAATTTCGAGTATCGAAAGAGGAAATACAACTGATTGCATGTAGCGCTATGCATATTTGGCAGGGCAGAAAATCAGTGTGCGATGAGCAGTCTTGTCTACACGACTCACATGCATCATTCATTAGCTACACTTGGATACCTTCTGTCTAAATAACTATTAGAATGCAAATGAAGTGCCCCGCTTTCTGCAGCTTCTCTACAAAAATTGCTTACAGCCACAGCTGCAACTTCTCCCAAACATCCCACCAATTTTTCAGTAATTACATAATCTCTCTGAAGCACATTTTAATAAATATACACAAATAATGTTTATAGGACCGTGCATCATCTTGATAGTTGAATAAAGAGAGACCAACCTGATGTCACATGCTTTTTTATTTCATTATTTAATGCTCAACATGTTTCGGATGTTGATACATCCATCCTCAGGAGCTTGCGACGTATTTGTTGAGCTATTTCATGGGTTGTATTGCTCTGGTACGATGTGTGTTGGTGTTACGGTGTGGTTTGGCTGGGGCGGTGTGGTATCCGGATGCAGGCTGAAGCACTAGTGCATCCGGATACCACACCACTCCAACCAAACCACAACGTAACACCAACACACATCGTACCAGAGCAATACAATCCATGAAATAACTCAACAAATAAGTCGCAAGCTCCTGAGGTTGGATGTATTAAAATCCGAAACATGTTGATCATTAAATAATGAAATAAAAAAGCAAGTGGCATGAAGTTGGTTTCTCTTTATTCAAATATACACATAATTTTCACTCCTCTTTCCATGTATGATTGTTATAGATTCACGCAAATAAAACAAACAAGTGCTGGAGTTAACTGAAGAAAACGAATATACCGGTATGTACGTAAATAAATACGCAATGCTGGTACCGGGAGAACAGGAATACGGAATTTCCGAGATTTTTTACTGTTGCCGTTCTACAGTTGAGATCTTCGCTTTTAAGCAAAGTTGCGCAGCGTCAAATAAACAGTTTGTTACTGACGTTTCAGGAAAGCGTTTCGGTCCCACCTTCAAGGATGAAGATGTCCAAGAAAATTATTTTGGGCATAAATTCTTCTTGTACGTCATGATCCTTGAAGGTGGGATAAACACAGTCCCGAAACGACGGTAACAAATTACTTACTGACAGTAAGAGCATCCCAGAGGAACGAAAATCTCAGTACGTATTTACTGCTAAAGTAATTATTTGCTCATCCCTCGTAATTCCCACATAAAACATCCAAGCACACTTCATTAGTTATGCAAGTCACATAGCTAATATAATTATTCTGAACAAAACAAAGGAAAAAGAGAATCGTGGAATATGCAGCATGCACTGGCGAGAAAACAAATGCGTTTTTAATAATAGTTGGAAAACATCAATAGACTAACTCACTTTGTAGACCTCAGAGTTAATAGGAGTTTAATAAAGAAACAAACGGTTCTCACGTTAAGACGGTGTGAGGCTGTGGACAAGATTCATCTGCTTTAGGGACGAACATGATGGCAGGATTTTGTCAACAAGACATTATGGTTTCATGAAGGGAAGGAACTTCCTTATAACTTTAACAACGACAAACTTCTCAAGACACTGTATCAGTGAGTTAAAACTTGTCTGTTGCAGGTCATTTAAAGACGTACCGTTGAGCTGCAGGCGTTTCGCAACATGCAATGGAATGTGAAGATTATCAAGAATTGTAACTCGGAGGGGGGAGGGGTGGTATGAGGGCTTATTTTAAGGCAGTACACCGGCTTTCTAAAGGGTTAGACAGGGTCCCACCATGCAGCACCTTAAACACGAACGTACAATAATAATGGCTACACAGCTGCCTTCAAGACCCTTCGTCACATCAACTATCCCGAAAATGACAGTGAAGAATCTGTAAAAAAAACCTAAAAGTTATAATAATTCAGCTGCTTTATCAGACTGCTGCCCAACAGAAAATGGCATACAAAACGCGCGCACTATGAATGTGTACAGAAATAAAAAAGAAATAATAAAATAAAATATAACAATAAAATAAACAGAATTAAGAGAGGAAATGACCTCCAAGAAAGGGAGAGTTTACACCCAAAAAATAATAACAATAACAACAACAACAAAGACGAGAAGAAAATTTTATGTTTTCTGAACCGTGCACTGTGATATAACTATGCAACATGAACCAACGAAATGCACAATTTTCAAATTAATACTTTAATTCTATTTTTGAAGTCTTCCACATGTTTCGAAACTCGTGGGTTCATCCTCAGGAAGACAGCTGCATTCGCAGTTTTTGTGTTGTATGTTTATGGACTATTCCACCTGTTAGACTGCTTACAACAATGCACGTAAACATACCATACAAAAACTGCTAATACAACTGTCTTCCTGAGGATGAACCCATCAGGCTAGAAACATGTCGAAGACGTCAAAAATTGAATTAAAGTATTAATTTTAAAGTGTGCATTTCGTTGGTTTATATTGCATAATGTAGAAGAAGAAAACCTCCCGTGTACAGCACTTGTCCACAGCATATATCATGTCTAACGACTAGATTACTTAGTGTGAGGTTTGGTACGGTACGGTACGGAATTCAATTTACAAAAATAAGGGAAGGAAAAAATCTCATATTGAATTCGGTTCAACCAATTTCAAAACAGCAATGAATAACCCTAAATATAAACACGCATACTTGTGTGTGTGTGTGTGTGTGTGTGAGTATGTGTGTTTGAGTATGTGTGTGTGTGTGTGTGTGTGCGTGTGTCAATATCGACGGCAGCGTATTCTGTCTGCCTTGCTCCATCGCTCTGTGATCCTGTCGCACGTCGTTGTGTATGGTAACGCGAGGCCCAGAGCAAGTTTTATTACATGAAGCCTCTTGGCGTTACATATCAATACCCCAATGCGACGTAATATTACGAGGGACACAGAGTCTTTGAAATACCGAAACTTTGCATTGCATTTTCGTAACTACAGTAAAATGAACGCAATATAAAACTAATATTCCCGCGATTTTACCGTCAGATCGTGTTCTTGTCATCGAGTTCAGATGACTTGTGTTCAGTTAATTTTCCATCTATCCGTTAACTGATCTACATTCTTAAAAACGTTTAGGTGCGATCTGTACTTCATTTATACCTACACAAATTCTAATGAATAGGCTACAAGATGGATGGTCCGGCGTTCGAATCCCGGTTGGGGATAGTGATTTTTATCTTCTTGAAAACGTCTAGACCGCTCTGGGGCACACCCAACCTCCTGTCAAATAGGTCCTGGAGTTCCTAGTCAAGGGTAAAGCGGCCGGGACGTGAGGCTGACAATTCACCTACATCTAGAGTCGAGGTTAAGAATGACTGCAGCTGATACTCCCCTTATACGTCTTCATAGCGCGGACAGGAACCACGTAATCCTTAGAGATGAGACTTATGATGCAACTACGGGTAAACACTTGATATGTTTATGTGTTTCCTATTCGATTTAACGACAGTCATTTGTATATGACAAAGAGCATCAAGTGGGAGGATGACGGTGAATACACAATTAGTAGTGTTGTGTATGGACGCGGCCGTCGTCTATTTTAATACCCTCTTCCACATAGTACTTGAAGCAGTTGAGAGAAAACGTTAAAAATTATCAGTAAACCCGGTCTCGGGTCCGAACCTCCAACATGAAATACTGAAAATGCTCGATAGCGGGGATAATCGTTATTTCAGGCTGCCACCACGGTGGACGGCCTGATCCTTGAAAATGTGACCGACAGTTTGTCCCGAAACGCCGGAAAATAACTGCCAACATACGCTGCGTAACATCCCAGAACAGCGAAGATCTCAGAGGAGCTAATCAATGGACCATAACATTTTTGTGTAGTCTACGGTACATTAAATGAAGGTACACAAGACGTGGGTCGGGTAGCTCAGTCGGTGTAGCGACTGACTACGGGCTGGACGGTCCGGGATCGAATCCCGGTGGGGACGAGATTTTCCGCCCGTCCAGACCGGACCTGGGGCCCACCCAGCCTCCTGTATAATGCGTACCGGGCCTTTACCGGGGGTAGAGGTGGCCGGGACGTGGGACTGACCCCCCACACCCATCTACTGCCGAAGGTCCTAGAAAAGGTTAGAGCTCTACCTCTACTCACCCTAAGGACCTGTGTGGCCTATAAAAAGTGTGAAAACCTACCTACATATCACAAAACGGCGATTTCGTAACTGTGTTAAGACTTTCATTAATTTTGCTCATTTTCAAGGTACATTGTCTTAAATACAACCACGTACAATGCCGTCAGTTCCCTTTGATTCATTATAAATGGAAGCTATTTGGCATAAGGTGTGTGGGGATTTTCATGTAGGAGCTTATATTAACTACGTAAAGATGAAAACAATGTGAAAGCACTTTCCTAACCAATGCACCCCGACATCCGAAAGAGCATTGCTTTGTTTGACGGTTAGCAGACTCCGCCCACTTGTCAACTAAAATTAAACTGAATTGTATTAAAGGTTCAGTTTCCTCCACACAAAGAGCACATTCTGCGTTACGACATAACACTCACTTAATTCTACACTGCGGTGGTTCTCAAACATTTTGTGTCCACGACGCAAAATCGTAAATTACATTGGTCTTTCGACACAAATACCCCGGTAAATAGCCACAAACTTATAGGATTATACAGAGAAAGAACTTATAATAGCAATTAGATATAATGATCAGCTTCTTCCAGTTTTATTTCTCCCTTACCAGAGTCAGAGCAATGGATACAAAAAGCCGCAAACTTGAATATTTTGAGAGGTCACGACCAATCAGAAGTCTGTCGCGACCTAAATTTGGATCGCGAACCTAAGACTCAAAATCCCTGTTGTTCATGGAAATAATTATTAGTTGATTCTACGAGAATCTTATAAAACACACGAATGAACTCTGTGGGCAGAATGTAGAGTTTGTGAGAGCTGAAAGTGGTGGTACATAGAGTAAAAACTGAGCTTTAAACGGACCAAACAGGAACCACTTCAGACATAACTGTCCGGTCTCAGTGACATTTAGAGTTATTTTTTTTCTTCACATAATGAGCTGGTTCCAGAGGGAAGCCCACAAAGTTTTAGGCCTTGAGTTAATATGGATGTGAAAGGTAATGTGACATTTTGTTCACGTGTAATATTTAATAAAACATGAATCCAATTGGGCCTTATACCTTCTCCGATTAAAATACAATCTTTTAAAAATCCACGCTTCGGAGACCGGAGAGGAAGAACGAAATTTGTTTGGGCCTGCTAGTAGAATCTAACCTTCATCACTACATGAACATTAGTCTCGAAGAGCGGTTACCAGCACTGTAGCTTACGAGGAAGCTTCCTGAAACTGAACTCGTTCGGAGGAGCCCCATATTCAAATACTTTCTTACTTTTAGACTCCGTTCATACAACAATGGCAGACATTCTATTGTGAGCTCAGTAAAACTTTGAATGAATTCACATACTGTGCAATAGAACGGCAAGCTTAAGCATTTGAAACGTAGTAATAAGCCTTCCTATGCGGAATGTGCTATTTAGTCAGTGGAAAGAAATTTTGGTAGACCCCTTGAAATAACCTCCGTTGACCCCAAGAGGCCGCGGTCCACAGATTGACACCTACCCCTCTGGAATGTTGCATAGCAATCACAAAATAAAACATCCCAACTGGAATGCAACAATACGAATGACAACAACGTTGATATTATTATTATTATTATTATTATTATATGATACACAACTGACATAAAATTCAGTAATGGCGTCATACTTCGTAGTAAAGTTGCCCGTGCACAGGCCATGAATGAAAGTCCTGCCTTACGAAATGGAGGTACAGGTCCACTCATTCTTGACCTTGGTACTAAATGGATTTAAGTGGGTAGCTTCACATCTTGTCCAGTTTACCCCTGGGTAAGCGCGCTCCCAAATAAATAGGCGGCCAGGTGGATCCCCCCAGCAAATTTATGGACTTTTAGGAGTACAGAAAAATCTATTCTCCTCTCCGGATCGTATCACGATTCCTTGGTCTTCCAGTCCGCAGCCCAGTCACTCTACTGACTCCACTATCACGGCTCCACTGATTTTTCATGGTAAACAATGCATTAAAATGGAGTGTTTAAAACACACTACGTTGTAAATCCACAAAACCAACATTCATTATTTTACGTCGATTATATGCTTCTAGTAATGGCCCTTCATGAAAACAGAAGGTTCATTAGAATGTTTGCCAGAGTTTTAACACTGGGTAATATCCTGACTAGACCAAAGTCTAGTCAGGATATTGCCCTTTCGTCTAGTCAGGATATTGCCCTTCGCCCAGCGCCATTGTGTCCAGCACGTTTTTGACTTCATGCAGCCGAAAATAATTATGTGGCAAAAAAA
>Ga0123354_10001777_pt1:0-10000 | contig 27168 bp, 17 predicted proteins | sample TergutLab28metaG_2_FD_97872 | JGI IMG/M metagenome (GOLD analysis project Ga0123354, IMG submission 97872) | Labiotermes labralis P4 segment gut microbial communities from Petit-Saut dam, French Guiana - Lab288 P4 | ecosystem: Host-associated > Arthropoda: Insects > Digestive system >... | reverse complement strand
CCAGCTCTGAAGCTATATCCTAAGAAAAAAATTCGCCATTGCCCCACTGGAGAAAAGCTTTGGTGGGCCCCCCACAAAACTCTGGACGCGATGGAAAAGAAAATATTGCCCCCGCAAAGGGTCGCATGCTACTTGCCCAGCCCGCAGCCTAGCTCTGTACTGAGCTACGCCGGCTACTTACATTATTATAATAGATCCTGAAGAAACACGATGGGATTAATCTGGCTCTGGGTAGGGAAAAGTAGCGGGCTCTTGTGAAAACGGTAATGAGGCTACTGGCGTCAGAAAAAGCGAGGAATTGCATGACCAGCTGAGTAACTATTAGCTTCTTAAAAACGACGCTACTCGACGGAGTTATTCATAGTTATTCTTTCTGTAAGTACCATACTAAGAATTCGGACACGGAATGAGCACTTTAGCTGGTTAGTTTATAAGTCATCAGTCACACTTTGACATTTCCATCAGATTTCTTAAGAGGTACTGAAAATAGTTTAGACCGAAATCACGTTGCTTTCGAGATCTTGAAGGTTTGAGCTCCATTCTTTCTTGCTGGTGTCTGGAACTGGATCCGGTCAGACTACCACCAAATTCCGTTCTACAGCCCCCGTCTGGACTAATCTCGTACTGAATCCGATCTACTAATATTTGAGGTCGGGTCATTCACAATATATTCTGAAATTATATATGTTATTGTTAGAATGCCAGTAACACATCCGTGTGGATTCGGGCCTACCAAAGATGATCAAACAGCTGGGGACGGTTGGTGCCGAAGCGCTATATCTAGGTTTAAACATAAACTTAGTGTTGGAGAGGAGTTTTGTAGCACAGCTTAAATGTGCGATTCTTTGGAAAGACATTCTGAAAATAAACACGGTAAACTTGAAGGTTTCGATACGAACGACCCATGAAACCTTACATAACAATGGGCTACTTGGGTGATCTCAGGTTTTGTATGTGGTAAAGAGATAAATGTATATTTAGCAAATAGGTTTCATATAAATTTCGGTTGCAAAAAGCCACCTTGAAATTCCTTCATTTGTTACACACAATTAATTTATTGAGATTTTATGAAGCGACTACTTGAGACTTACACTTCAGGTAAGGAGGCCTCAATTTCAATTTCTCGTCCCCTAAAACATTTTCAAAATTTACAATATATAAATCTACATTTTCATCATCTTTTTTTTTTTTTTTTGTCGACGGTAAACTTCATCTCCCGCACAGACAGGAGAACAAAAAATGGAAGTCAAAGGGCTGATAGGAAATATTTGTATATTCCAGACTTAGAATGAAAAGAGAAAGCAGGAAATACAAAAAAGGAGTTTCAGATTTTGTAGAACTCTCCAAATAACGCAGAGTAATAACACGAAGAGTGATGAAGCTGAATACTTAGCACGTAGAAGAGAAGAAGACAAATGTACAAAATTACAGTTACAAAATTTTGTAGAAGGTATCACGTTAAATATATTACTTCCGTGGAAAGATGGGAGTAATATTGCACTCTGTATCTGACACGTAAGCTACGAAATTTAGCCGATAGTAAGTCAACCTGATCCACGACAGGGCTCTAATCTTGGCATTTTTATGGCGGTGCTAAATCTTTGGATTCCATAAAGCTAGGAAGTCTCAAGAAAAATCGAATAACCAACCGGTGAAGGAAGAATTAGTGAACACGTTTGGTAGACGTTTACTCAGCTAATCAAAATATTCCACAAGAGACACAAGCTGCACTCCAAAAACGTCTGTGTCGAATACCTGCAGCGACAGTGTGTGGAACAGGGACTGGTGTACGTTCCCCTCTGGAAAAAAAATTTAATTCTCCAAAATCGGTACAAATTATTTCAGATTCTTTTCCGTTTCAGTCTGCTACTGAAAGATGCAAACATAAAAATTTACAGAACTACAAATTTACAATTGAATGGAGGACACCCCGTTGTGCTTAATGTATATAGAAGTGTTTCAGGGGGAATAGTAAATATTTTAGGAGGTGGCAGTATGGACTATTCCGAGTAAATAAGTTCGTATAAACATGTGTCCAATTTTCAATGGGTGTGAAGATACAGCTTTTTTAAATTGGCGCGCACAGTTCCGATTTTTTTTGGTGGGGATGGGTGAAAAGCGAAGTTTACAAAGAAAAAGTAAACACAAGAGACGAATTGGTCTCTCGCATTATGAATAGAGCTGCCCTCTGCCCTCATAAAGCAAGAACGCCAAGACGACCTCAGGAGAGCTACATGTAATGTTACCTAGTGGGTTGGAAAGTGCATTGAAGTCGATGGTGGGATTTTTGAACACTTACTTTGAACTGCTGCAATTTATTGGGATCATTTACATAACCAAGAAATGCAATCAATACGTCATTTTTTTTCCTTCATACCTTTTGTAAGGCTTTTTATGCGTAACATTCCAACACCTGTATCTCCACACCCATTGAAAATTGGACACATGTTTATATGAACTTATTTACTCGGAATAGTCCATACTACCACCTCCTAAAATATTTACTATTCCCCCTGAAACACCCTGTATATAAAAACAGAACGTCTATTTGTCTGTAGGGCACAGTTACTTATTTTTCTGTTATTCAAAAATAACTACGTGTTTCGGTCGATAAACGGCCATCACATCGGGCTGCCACTAACTGTATCAAAGCAAAGTAAAGTAGATTGCTACCATTTCATACAATTTATATCGTAACAACAGTTGTGATCTCAAGGGATCCCGCAGAATGAATATACTTGCACTATATTTTACTTCACTTTGAGATTTTGTGTTGGTAGCCTGATGGTGGTCGTTTATCTCAAGAAACATGTAGCAAAGTTTGAAAAAAGAAAGAAAATAGGTGGCTGTGTTCGACTGATAAAAGACCTTCTGTTTTTATATACAAATTTAAAACTTCTTTGCTTGGCTATATGATGTGGACAGCATACGGAATTAGAGCAATTGAATGAGTAGTACAAGATTACAAACCTTATTGTTTCACCGTGCATTTCGTAGAATCACTTTAATTATAAACAAAAAAAAAATGCACTTACATATATTTCAATTAAAACACTAATCAATTTTAAGTGTTTTAGTTTTTTTAATTGAAATATATGTCAGTGCATTTGTTGGTTGATAATTAAAGTGATAGTACAAGATTGTTCACTAACCCAACTTTTTTTCCACCTTCAGGGAAGATGGCACCAATGGATGCAGAAATGCGTCGGAATGAAAATCGGTATGTGATTTAATATACACAATATGGTGCACATGAAGTTGGTTTCAATAAAGAGTCCTGTAAAGATGATGCACGTTATGTACTTCAACGTAGGGAGAGAGGGGCAGACAAAGAGAAGGAACAAGAGACCAGAGAAAACTACGTATAAGGAACTTCAAAATTTGTAATAGTCACCAAATATTGTTAGCGAGAGCAAAACAATGTGGTTAAGACCAGCGGAGCGCGTAGGATGAGTGATGGGCTTAAAATATGAACACAGAATTCCTAAAAGTGAGTGGACGGGACTTAATCGGGCTCACGATAGAGGCTGTTGGCAGAATCCAGTCACTTTGAAAGGCTACGACTTTGAATCCTTGAAACAATAGTAATATTCTACAATAAATTCCAAACTATGTAAGCCCTGTAACTGGGTTACTATATAAAGTTGGATGGCAGCCAGCCAGATTTATCTACAGTTCCATGCATGAGCTTCAAAGACCACGGACTAAATCTTTTTAATGGATGTTGTCAAATACTGTCTCTGAACGTTTAAATAAAACCCAGAGAGTTGTTTAAATCGACGTTATTTGAGGTACGGTAGATAATGTACCGTTTATGTGAGGTTTGTATAGACATCCCTTTGCCCCCAGGCTGGTTCAGAGGAGGGAGACATAAAACAGTGAGGCAGTATTTCACCTATCTCTATACACATCTAGTTGCATTTAAATATGAACTGTCTTGTCACAATAAACAGATATCCGACAGCAAATCCGTAAGAAATACGGAACTCGCTTATTATCAATAAGTTAAGGGCAGATTCATCCATTCATTTTTCACGCTTGGACACGTTTAAGGTAGATAGCTCAGGTGAAAGAGCTGATTGGTAAAAAAATAGCCTAATGTTTGAGACATTTATTAAAATATTGTGATTACAAAATTTAATTAAGGCCAAATGAAGTTCAGCTGTAGGACTGAGTATGTGTGTATCTATCAAGTTGATGCAATAAGCCCTTCAATTAATATTTACTTAAGTAGTAAAACTTCCTGATTTTATTTCAATAAAACGGAATTAAATCTAGATTTGCCAAGAAAGAAGAAACACTCAAGAAGAAGAAGAAGAAGAGGAAGAAGACGAAGAAGAAGAAGAAGAAGGAAGAAGACGAAGAAGAAGAAGAAGAAGAAGAAGACTCTTTTCACAAACAAACCACACTCAACTTCAGGAAGAAACTGGTGAAATGCTCTATTTGGAGCACAGCTTTTTATGGCGCTGAAACTTGGACACTTCTGAAAGTAGATCAGAAATACTTTGAAAATTTTGAAATGTGATGCTGGAGAAGGATGTAGAAGATCAGTCGGATCGACTGTATGAGAGATGAAGTATTACAGTGAGTCAAAGAGGAGAGGAATATCTTACATACAATAAAAAGGAGGAAGTCTAACTGGAGTGGTCACATCTTGCGTACGAACTACCGTCTAATACACATTATTGCAGGAAAGCTAGAATGAAGGAGATAAGTGACGGGAAGACGAGGAAGAAGGCGTAAGAAGCTACTGGATGACCTTAAGGAAAAGAAGGATACTGGAAACTGAAAGAAGAAGCACTAGATCGCACTATATGAAGAATTCGCTTTGGAAGAAGCTATGGACCTAAAGTAAGACAGACTATGTGGTGGTGATGATGATTATGATGATTATTATGAACACGGAACCTATCGTGTGCCAGCTCCATGCAATACACAATTTTACACAAAGACCATTTTAGTAATATTCGCACATCTAGCCCGTTCGCCCGATCGGTCCAAATTAGAGGCTCTACCACCAACTTTTAAATAGTTTTTCAATTCCCTATGCTTTGCATATCTTCATCCTATTATACCTACGATACAAACATCATAACAACACTGAGCGCAGGTAAAAACTGTGAAGTTGTTCATTTTGTAATTTTCTTCGTCCGCCTGTTACTTCATTTTTCTTACTTGTGCTTGTCTTCTAATGCAACAGTTGACTTCGATCAGGTTTAATGTTGCACTCTTATTGGGAAAATATCGATTCGAGTCTTGGTTGAGCTATCGTCTTCTTTAGTTTTTCCTAAAATTCCATAAAAAGTAACTTAAAACACAAAAATCCTAAATAAATTTCATAATTACAATCCACAATGATTCTAGAAATGTTCTGTCTACGCCACACGATCTCAATCGATAATTCTACAACATTTTTTAAAGTCCAGTGGTTACTTTATATACCACCAGGTTTAACATTGGCGTTGGTCTGCGGCCGCTCGCTCGCTTGGATTGCTGGTTCGAACTCCGCCCGGGGGACATGTATGTTTGTCTTTTGTGAGAGCTGTGTGTTGTCAGGTAGTTTCTGCGAAGGGCCGATCACTCGTCCAGAGGAGTCGCACCGAGTGTAGTGTGCCTAATTGAATGTGATCTCGAAACCTGGACAATGAGGAGTCCTAGGCCTACTTGGGCTGATGAGCTATGAAAAAAAGTTGCAAAAATTCTACCTTCTGCCCACAGAGCGCAGTTTTGTGTTTCATATGGATCGCAGAACAAACACCCATTACTACCTTCTACGGCATTAACTGACTGATTTTTTACTAACAGAAACGAAGCGTGCTTACTGCGCAGTAGAACTGACTTACATGTAAAGATGTAATAATTTACCTACCAAACAAACAGGATGACATATATTTTAACATTAAGATTCTGTTATGAAACATCGGCTTTACTTTAAGTTGTAACGAAGATGTTCCATTAAGAACAATCGTCCACTTGCTGCAATGTTACTGTAGGCGAATTATAGGACAGACACAACAGTGAAATGCAGAGTACCCTATACCTTCGCAGGTGCCCGCAGAGAATGTGCGGTGTGCTGCACCGTCAACACCACTAGAACGGTATGGTTATCGATAGCACACCAGTCATTTACAGCCATAATACGTCATATAATCTTTATGAAGCTATCCGTAAACATTGGGTGGAGATGAAATGTAAATTTTTAACCCTGTTTTATAAGCAGTTTTATAAGGCAGGGCCAATTTTAAGCAGTTTGTATGCCAAGATATTTCTTTCCTTCTAACGGAAGAAACATATGGAGTTCACTATAAGCACGTCAGCTGTTCTGGACTGTGGAGGGGCGAAAATAAAATATTTACAACGCTGGAGAGGAAAAAATATTTACAATTTTACCACCCACACGGATTCCATGACTGATAATAATGCTTGTAAAGCGGAAGTTGCTTTTCTTTATTTAAAAAGCAAGAACCTATACGCACAATGCTGGAGCAGTTAATGTTATATGAGACAGTAACACTAGTAACGTTCTAGCAGAACAGAATATGCCTAAACTCACTCCAAGTACAAGAGACACACTGCGTAGCTTTCAACCAAGAACATCTCTAACAGTGTCACTGTCAGCAACACAGATGTGGACACAGCATAACACTTCAGATTCTAATTAAAATATTTCTATATTGTATTTCATTACAAACTGATTTTCAGATTTTAATGTCTTAATTATATTTAGACAGTGACGTATAAAATCCATCACTCTCGCGACAGTTATCACATAAGATGCATAGGTTGACGAAACTCGCTGGCTCGTTGAAGACAGCCGAGAAGTATGACCGAAACATGTGGGAGCAATAATTAATAACAAATACAAACACTGGGCAAACAGATGGTAATAAACCATGTACATGTAATAAAATTTTACGGAAAATGTATGATACTACACATCCTTTGTGTCTTTATAACAGTCTAATTAATAAGGGGGGGGGGCGGACGCAGTAGCGCAGTTGGTTGAGACACTGCGCTACAAGCCAGAAGGTCGAGGGTTCGATTCCCGATTCCTTCCGGCTGCATTATGGCCCTGGGGTCGACTCAACCTCTAACAGAAATGAGTACCAAGAATATTTCCTGGGGGATAAAAGTGGCCGGTGCGTAGGGCTAACAACGTTACCATCTTTGTTTGCTGACTGCCTTGAAATCTGGGAGCCCCAAACTCCTGGAACCCTCAGGATCTGTCCAGGCCTGTGCAGGGATTGCTTTACCCTTTAATTAATAAGATGACCGTCAAACACAAGTCCTATAACAGTACTGTCAACAATAAGCAAAATATTTCGGAAAAAGAGCATTCATCATGTTTTATATAAAGTATAAAGACACGTACGTAATAATAACAACATATTCTGCTTCATTTTTTATTTTTACATGAGCCTGCTGATGGCCCTTTTGGGCCGAAACATGTAGCTTATTATTAAGAGAATCTGTATAATATATTATACACTGTAAATACACAAGATACATCAAACAAGGTGCAATAATTACAATTAGGTTGCCACATATCACCTAATTGTAATTATTGCATCTTCTTTGATGTATGCTGTGTATTGACAGTGCACAACATACTATACAGATTTGATAATACACAACGGGATGGTCTCTCTCAGAATTATTATTAATAGAATGTTGTAATACCATAAATATATTAGTATTTGGAGACAGTCAGATTTATTGTGACATGGGGACAAAACGAACGTATAAATTCTGATGATTTGTGAATTTGACAGAAATAAAATTTTGTAGAGAAAATTTTGGGCCCCCATTGGGGGCCCAATCTTACCGTGAAACTGTTTTAAGCAACCGGTCAGTTCGAATAAACTTCGACCATTACAAAGAAGTTTAACACAGGTAAACTTTTCAAAATCGTACTCGTAACAAATACGAATCTTGTGGGAGTAGTCGGAATTTAAACATCACATTTTAAGTGTCTTTGTAAAGTCTGAACTATATTCCTCCCCACAAACTACAAACTGCAGTTTATTTTTCTCCGGGATGTATCATTCACTACGTGTACTTTATTCTTAAACGCCAGAGGGTGGTAATAAATTGAATTAAAAAATAAACCATTGATTTTACGAGTTCATAATGCCAAAAATCGTAAAAATCGCATTTCATTTGAAGTATGTTACTCCGTTCTCTAGGCAAACTTCTAAATTTTACTGTAGAGGCCCGGAATAATCAGGAACATTTTGTGTCGCTTCGTACGGCAGTGACCTCATGAAAACCTCTCTGCTGAATACGATTGCGAATTACAAAGCTAATGTTAACCAGTTAACTGTCGACTCAGTTTATCTGAAACGAATTACAGTGTGAAGTATGCAGTGTCATATATAACGTTACAGACAGGTAACAGAACAGACACGTATTCAGCCGTGCAGCACGTTAAAAAGTACAAACTAAGACAACAGTAAAATCGCGGTAAGAGGGAACTGTCACTGGCACAGGTTTTTCAGTGTGGTTTCTATGTTTATCTTCGCTACTTTTCAATGATCGTAGCTTGTTGTGTTTGTTATTCTTTTAATACTACAACAATTATCATTATGTGTCACCTTAACGCAGGGCATTTAAAATTACATACCCGAAACAAAACACGTTTCTAGTGTATGTAGTGATGCAGCTATTCTGTGGTTACGATAAATGGGATATGTGATGTTATTTGCCACGTTGAATGTTTTGTACTTTTTACATTAGTACTTCCCTAAGAATGTGGCCTGGGTAGCTCAGTCGGTATAGCGGCCAACTACGGGCTGGACGATCCGGGATCAAATCCCGGTGGGGACGAGATTTTCCGCCCGTCCAGACCGGCCCTGGAGCCCAACCAGCCTCCTGTACAATGAGTACCGGGTCTTTCCTGGGGGTAAAGTGCGGCTGGGGCATGCTGCTGACCACTCACCCCCTTCTAGTGCTGCAGTCATGGAAGAGTAGAGCTATACCTCTACCCACCCTCTGGGCCACACAGGGCCTGTAACGGGATCCCTTTAGCTTTTTTTTACTTCCCAAAGAATGTGAGCGGCAGTGTCCAGTATGGCTGTTTGCTGTAGTCCCTTCATGTCGCGCTTTCCAGGTATGTTGCTCACGTGTTGCCTGAATGAAAGTGAGATGCTTCCTGTTGGCCATATTACTACTGGTAAAGGTAAAGCAATTCCATTACAGGCCTCGACAGGCCCTGAGGGTTCCAGAAGTTTGAGGCTGCCAGATTTCATGACAATCGGCACAAGAAGGTGGTAGGGTTGTCAGCCCTACGCACCGGCCGCCTTTACCCCCAGGAAATATTCCTGGTACGCATTTCTGTTACAGGCTGAGTCAACTCGAGGGCCATAGTGCGACCGGAATGACATTATTACTGGTAACACTTTTAGTTTTACTTTACACGTGCTCTGTATTTATATTGTAAGGTATTATTATTATTATGTTATCGTCGTCGTCTTCTTCTTCTTCTGTCTCACAGGCCTTTTCTCGCTGGTACTTCTCTTGAACCAATGGTCATCCCCACCGCTCAAACTTCAAATTTCACACTGTAGTACTTTCCGCATTATGTGTGATGTTCCGTGTACAGCTGTCTGTCGTACTGAATATAGTTAATGTTTTCCTGGTATGGCTTCCAAATTTTTTGAAACTTTTGTTACTACTCCGGTGGCTCCAATTATTACCGGTAAATTATTATTATTATTGGCGTCATCACACTGCTCATCATCTATCTGCTGGGAAAACTTCACCTATCCCATACTGTTAGTATTATATTCAGTCTGGGGGACGAAAGTCAACTTATCCGCTAAGGTCAAGGGGCATGTCGTAGAAATTTGCGTACTATATGACACGTTGGTAATAGTATTGCTTTTTGCCCCACTCTTCAGACGTCTGTGTGTCAACTTATATTCTGTAGACATTTTAGGAAGTTTTGGAGACCACTCGTTCCGCTGAAATGACTATGTGGTGTATAGGTACGTTGTTAGTT
>Ga0123354_10001775_pt1 | contig 27175 bp, 20 predicted proteins | sample TergutLab28metaG_2_FD_97872 | JGI IMG/M metagenome (GOLD analysis project Ga0123354, IMG submission 97872) | Labiotermes labralis P4 segment gut microbial communities from Petit-Saut dam, French Guiana - Lab288 P4 | ecosystem: Host-associated > Arthropoda: Insects > Digestive system > Gut ... | reverse complement strand
GAGACCAACTTGATGTCACTTGCTTTATTATTTCATTATTTAATTCTCAACATGTTTCGGATGTTAATACATCCATCCTCAGGAGCTTGCGACTTATTTGTTGAGTTATTTCATGGGTTGTATAGCTCTGGTTCGATGTGTGTTCGTGTTACGTTGTAGTTTGGCTAGGGTGGTGCTTCAGCCTGTATCCCGATACCACACCACCCCAGCCAAACCACAACGTAACACCAACACACATCGTATCAGAGCTATACAACCCATGAAATAACTCAACAAATAAGTCGCAAGCTACTGAGGATGGATGTATTAACATCCGAAACATGTTGAGCATTAAATAATGAAATAATAAAGCAAGTGACATAAAGTTGGTCTCTCTTTATTCAATTATCAAGGTGATGCACGGTCCAATAAACATAAGATTGTAATTTTATGTACGCAGTTTGCTTAAAAATTACTCAGAAAGTAAAACTGTACAGCCTTTCATTAAAAGCTGTTTACAAACCTAGCTTTGTTATTCCATTATTTCTTCTAGCAAATGAACATCGGACACGTAAACACTGCTGCTCTCACCTCCAACTCACTAATTATATCGTTCAGTAATGAACAGTTTATCGCGCAGCAGGACCGTCTTCCACGCAGTTTTGAAAGGCAAATCTTTCCGTAATGCATCAGACTGACAGTGCAATTAATCTAGTTTATAATTTGTTCAAAGAATTACGTTTGTCACGTGATCTGTTTGGGGATGAAATATATTTTACCTCTCAGTTGTCACTTCAAAACAACTCAAAATTGTTCGAACAAGGTAAAATTTGAGGAGAGTTGAATGAACGCAAAAAGGACAAAAGAAACTTAAATATAAATACTTATATAGTGAGAATGAAGAGAGATGTAGAATTTTCCCTGTGCATGCTACGAAGTTACATCGTGGGAAGAGAGGTACAGCTCCACACAGTCTTCAACTCAAAAGTGTTCGGAGATTAATCTTCAGCCTTACGCCTCTGTCGCTTTAATTTTGAAGAAAAGGATTCCGGCGTCCCTTTAAAAGAAGTTTGGATTGGTTCCCGAGCCGGTCTGGGCGCCTCGGGAAACGGGAGAACCCTTCTCTCCTGCCAAGTGTCGAAATATACTCCTCGATCGTTCAGGCAATAGCCTAGTCGCCACAGAGACTGAGCTATCCCAAGAGTGACTAAATATTTGCAGTTTAACCCACACAGCTTTTCTTCGTCTTTCGTCCCATGATGCATCCCCTACTGCTCTTGAAGTTTGTACAGCCTAGGAAAAATATACAGGTGACTTGACGATGGATACAGCACAAATAGTAAACAGCTTTAGGTCTAAATCGGGACTTAACTGCGTGAAATGACGCACCTAAACTTGTACCCCAGGCGGAGATCAAAATGGTTGTGTGTAATCAAGCAAAGATATATAATACAACCAAATTCTACACATAAGGCTGTTTCTGACAAGCTGCAATGAAAATCATTTGAGACTCTGAAGAGAAACACGATTTCCTACTGTATTTTAAAATGTTGTTCTGATTTGGCGAAGGTTTTAAGAAATACATTACAAAAAATAAAATACAATTTCGTTAATGTTATATTTTTCACATATTACTGATTTTTTTTTTTAATTTTAGCTACAAAAGGCAAGGTTTTACACACCGTATAAAAAGAGTAAACACAAGTTGTTTTTCTTTTCACTGGCAGCAAGTTTGATATATTATTTTATCGCATCACATGACAAAGTTTCGCACACAGTAAACAAGGTTATTTTACTACTGCTGTTACGGATTCCTGCCAACTATGTTTACACATTGTAACTGACTAGAAAATGTCATTTAATACACAGGCCCGTGCTGTGTACAACAGGCCTGTAAAACTAGTTGCATTAACTCGACGCTCGAGATTGCAAGGACAATAATTCTTGAATTTATAAAAAAAAAAACTTTATCCTAAACCGAAGTCCATTATTCAGGAGCATAACTTCAACTTCAGCCAAAAAAGAAAGAAGGCTTTTCAGTAACTCATATTGAATTTTGCGGTGATTCAGTGTTACATTGAAACTGTTTTTGAGTGTTTGCGCCTTTTGGCTGTGGAACGTGCTGTCGATGTTTCGTGAAAATTCCCTGCCTTTCACTTCCGATTCGAATTCTTCGAAGTTCGTCCAAAACTTCGGATACAAAGACAACTGCTAGACGGTGCTAAGGACCTACAGCATGAGCAGTATTACCTGCTCTGAACTAACTGAATCCTTGGAGGAGAGTCCTTCTTGAGAAGCTAACAGGTTCTCAACTAGTCAGGAAATTCTCCGCTTTTTGTACAACCCGAAGGTTCATTATCTCATTCACAGTAACCCTCCAAACTTCCCTATTCCGAGCCAGATCAATCCAGTCCTATTACCTGCCCTGACTAATTACAAATACAAAGGAAGAAAATTTTAATAACTGCTGTCACTGATTTAATTTTAATTTAAATGTTGTAATTATAATATTCAATTATAATCTTGAAATCAATTATGTGTAAAGACCAGACTTGTAACAAAAGTTTGTAAAAAGCGCGATCTCCCTTCTCCACATGATCTGTATTCTTCCTAATATATTTCAAATATCAGCCTGAAGATGACCCCCTAGAGGGTCGAAACATGTAGCTGGTTAATTTACACGTATTAATTTTTAACGTTGTGTTTTTGACGGAAAGTTTCTTCTCTTAATCTCGTTCAGGAAGGCCCTAAGACCAACCCTTTCTCTAGCCGAATTCGTACAGACTTTACTTCCTCGGAAGTAAAAGGGCCAGGTTGTGATACTGACAACACAGTTTCATTAGGACCTAGACCCAGAACCTTAAGCGCTTTCTTTCTACACCACTTCACGTTTCCATGAAACTGGGTGTTAAAATGTATAGACACTCTTGTTAGCACACAGCAAACTGCATATACTCGTGACACCTGGAAACTGAACATGTGTGAGAGCTGAGGGCTCTCCATGCGAGATATGTTACAAAACAAACATGTGCGATATATATCAGAAGTCGCACATGCGCGGTATCTGAGAAAGGGAACACATGTGATTGCCGATAACCTGCTAGGACATAAAATTTGAGGCAATGAATGCGGTTGTTATATCTGAAAAACGGAATATATGTGGTATCTGAGACAGTCCACATGCGCTGATCTGAAAATGTATGAAGGCATAGAAATTGCATGAGTGATACGCGAGAAACTGCATGTGCAAAACATCTTAGGAACAGCGAATGAGTAATATGTGAAAATCTGAACAGGTGTTATGTCTCAAGAAACTGTATATGCTTCAGTTCTGAGAGACAGACTTCTCTTCCTATCGTAACAAAAGTCATAAAACAGGGCTGTCCAACCTTTTTTGAGGGCACTTGCCCAAATTTCCTACAAACTTCGAAGAAATCATTCCGCGTGCCCATGAGAATTTTGAAGAGCAAAATAAGGTCTTGGGGTCTTTCATAATTATTACTAATTACTGAATTATTACCATTAATACAATTTATAATAATATGTATAATTAAAGCGTAGTACAATTATCATATTTCTAATACAGGCCTCCTCGAAGAATGTGATGAGGTTGAAAATTTTGGGGTAAATGGGGCTGCCAATAATTCCTGTTTAAAAAGAAGCCTGTCAAACATTTTGTCCAATGTCACGTATTCACCCAGTCAACGAAATGCTGGCACCCCAGTCATAAACATCCAGTCAACACTTCGCACCGCTCCCGATTTGTGTAAAAAAGAATGTTTCACTCGCAGTGTTATTTGGTAGCAACGGTAATTCATACACAGTCTGTACATACACATGTGTATATACACATGTTCTTCACAATATAGAGACGCTGAGTGGGCACAAGAAATAAAAATATTGGGACACCAGTGAATGCAGCGTGCCAAGAAAATCTCTTAGCGTGCCACTTTGGGCACGCCTGCCGTAGGGTCGTCATCCCTGTCGTAAAATATAGACAGGATAAACGATTTTGAAAGTATGTGTGACACAGCGAGACAAGTGAACAGGGGAAGTCTGAGCAAGTGATCCGAAACTTATTTTAGACAATGTTAGCTCTCGTAGGCCGCGAAAGCTACGCTACGCGCTGGAGGGTCCGGTGGGGTCAGATTTTCCGCACCAGTACAAACCGGCCCTGAAGCCAACCCAGCCTCCCGTACAATGAGTACCGGTCATTCCCGGAAGTAAACAGCCGGGGCGTGGCGTTGACCACCCACCCTCATCTAGCGCCGAGGTTAAATAAACAGTACAAGCTATACTGCTTCTCTCCCTCTGGGCATTCACAGCCTATTCTACGGTGAGAAGTCTGGGAACAAGAATACGTGACTTCGGTTGTTCTATTTACGAATTTGTCAATTCATTTTAGTGGAAATTGATTCAAATTTAAAAAGTATGGATCCGCCAGCCCATTGAACTTGGTGACTTCCAACGGCATTCTCAGGTACAACGTAGGCACTGATTAGGCACTTCTGTGTGACACGTTCAGGCTTATGAAAACTAAGTTTGTTTCATATGTTATAATTAAACAAATTAAGCTCAATAGGTCAGCACCAGTCGTATGTGAATATAATCAATTTATTACCATTTCATTGAAAGTTTCAAAGATAATATTGAATGCAAGTTCGTGAAAATAACCGTCAAGTCCAAACTACCTGCATACAAATAAAATATTAACTAAATAACACACTAAACATTCCAAGGCCAAATTACGTTTTATGCAGATTTGAGACCTCCGCGGTGTTAAGAAACATCGACTGGTGCTGCTCTTAATACGCAGTTTGACACTAGACGAAGCCACTACAATGTGCCAGTTGACAAGGCACTACATCCCAGAATATTTTGATGCTCATTAACATGCTGTGAGAAAATCAAATATCTTATTTGTTAAAAAAACTTAATTAAAAAATTATCCGTTTAATTCCAACTGAAATATGAGTGCCTCGAATCGTGCACATTGGATCTGATACAACTGCAAAGCGGAGACCGCGATAGCACAGTGTTTAAGGAGCTGCGCTACAAATCGGAAGCTCACTGGTTCGATTCCAGATGGTGTCAATGGAATCTTTCATTGACATAATCCTTCCGATCGCACTATGGCCCTAGGGTCGACTCAGCCTCTAACAGAAATGAGTACCAGTAGTATTTCCTGGGGGTAAAGGCGGCCGGTGCGTAAGGCTGACAACCTTACCACCATTCTGGGCCATTGTCTGGGAATCTTAACTTCTTGGAACCCTCTGGGCACCTCGGGCCTGTAATGGGAGTGATTTACCTTTCCACAACTGTAAAGACTTAAAAAACTGGCGAACAATTTGATAATAATATGACCAAGACATCCCAACAAGTTAAAAAAAAAACATGAGATTTTTGTCCCTAAAGGCAGTGTTCATAAAAATTCAAATTCTTCGGGATATGATGTCCTGTCTGTTAATACAGAGTGCCTGGCGGTTCCATAAATTTGCAACCTCCATTTAGTTTCTAAGCAATACAAGAAGTGTGATCTCCAAACGTAGCAACTGCCAGTAGACAGGGAGCCACGTTCCATAAAACTGAAATTATTAAACAGAATACTTAGTGAGATCAACGGAGCATTTATTGAGGACAACAGAATATTTAGTGATCCTTAGAGGACATTTAGCCGGTCCCAGTGGCCGCGTGGTCTAAGGCGTAGGTATGTGGTCGCTCGCCTGCTGAGATTGTGGGTTCGATTCCCATCGGGGACACGGATGTCAGCTGCGAGTGTTGCGTGTTGTCAGGTAGGGGTCTCTGCGACGAGCTAAACACTTGTCTAGGGGTTTCCTACCGACTGTGGTGTGTGATCTAGAAACCTCGGGAATGAGGAGGTCCTGACCCACTGGGGGCTCTTGCGCCAATTAAAAAAAGAGGAGGACACTTAGCGAAAACATTAGTAGGTATAGGCTACTTATGAAACCAACGGAACGCTTAGACAGACTAAGAAAACGCTTGGTGAGAGAAACAGAAGGCCCATTGAGACTAACAGACACTTAGTGAGACCAGCAGAACATACACTAAGAACAAATGAATGCTTACGAAACCAATGAAGTACTTATGCTTCCAACGTAGCGCTGAGAGAGACCAACAGATTCCATTAGCCGTATGACAGTAAGAAAACGAGATGCAATGTGAAAATTCTAATGTTCTCGGACATTACGACTCTTAGTTTGGTGTACGGGAACCAATATACACGGCGTAACATTGTGTAATGTTGGGAACGTCATCAACAACTCCGTGTGAACTTCGACCCTTGCACGACAGACATCGTGAGTTAGATCAGTGCCTTAAGTTGCCAACCGCTATTTGTGTTCAGAAATTCGATATGCCTGGTACCTTGTGGGCTTGCTGTAATGAACTGAAGTTTACTGCATCACAAACTAAGCGCGTGAAGAAACACTATACATCGTAATAAATTCACGACTTGGCTTTTTAATGACAATGGGTTTTTGAGTAGTAAACATATTACTAATAATAGTCCATTCCATTACGTGAAATCGATAGAGTGACTAGGGCATAAACTAGATGACTGAACAGCTGTGGTTCGGGTGCAGGCAGGAGAATTGCATTTTGCTATTCTCCAGAGCTTCCAGATCGGCTCTGGATCTACACACTCTCCTTTTCAACAGACAAGGGAAACTCTTTCCTCGAGGCACGAAGTTGGCCACTCACCTCAATCCAGTCTGAAGTTTAAGAATGTATGGAGCAATACATCTTTTCCACCATACGCCTCTGTGGTGTGGCGCTTTATTAAGCACAGGGACGTATTTATATTTGTAGACCAGCATGCAGAATTTTCCCGAAACGGAGGCTTTTCATTCCACCTCCTTCTTCTGGAGAATGAATCTGAGAAATCTGTAACACATGGTACTAACTAACTAATTAACTAACTAACTAACTGACTAATGCCAATAGCAGTGGCCGCGCCGTCTGAGGCGTGTGTCTGCGGCCGATCCTTTGCTGGGAATGAGGTGTAGAACCCCGTAGAGCTCATGGATGTCTATATCTTGCGAGTGTTGTGTGTTGTCAGGTAGAGGCCCCTGTTTCAAGCTGGTCAGTCGTGCACAGGCGTCTTACCGGATGTGGTGTGTCTGAGTGTGATCGTGAAGCCTTGATAATGAGGAGGCCCTGGCCCACTGGGGGCTGTTGCGTTATGAAAAGGAAGAAGGGCACTAATAAATAGGTCATGATTGGCTGTCATCCCGTTACTTGACGTTGCGTGATATGAATTCGTGACAGAAATCTTAAATGAAGTAGAAGTAAATAAATAAACAATTAAATAAATGGGTAAAAGGAATCAACACAATCATATTTCATGAGAACTAATTCAGAACGAAATTATGTATTTTGTCTCTGGTGTAGACATATCGATGTGGAAAGAAATTGGTAACACTTTGTTGCCTGCATTTTATTTAGAGTGCTTGAGGATATCCCTTTAGCCTCTTCGAACAACTGAAAATGGAAAAGCAAATAAGTACCGAAGTTAAGTTTGCGACTTATGAATATCGAATAATTCTACAGAGCGAGCATAAAATTTTTCCCTGATTACAAACATTTATTACAAGAAAACTACTGTACGTGGAATACAAACATATTTTTTTAATGTAACTCAAGAAGTTTTTTTACAACACATCAGTACACTTCAACATGTGCTCCTTTTGTTGCACGGAGAACGTCTATTCGAAAATCAATTTCTCTCCGCGTGTTCTCCAACATGTCTTCAGTTATTTTATTAAAAGCTTCTGTTATTCTTGCCTTCAAATTTGTAATATCTGGAAATGATGTTTAAAACACTTTGTCCTTAACAAAACCCCATAAAAGTCAAGGGGGGTGATATCTGGCGATCGTGGTGGCCAGGGTGTCGGACCATCTCTCCCAATCCACCTGTTTGAAAATGTTGCATCCAAAAACCAAATGTTACAAATGTTACAATAAGCACATGACATAAAGATTTAGAAACGAACTTAAGTAATGGTAAAAAAATATGTTTGTATTCCAAATAGTTTTCTTGTAATAAATGTTTGTAATCAGGGAAAGACTTTACGCTCACCCTGTATTACGCGGTGAAGGCCACTTACTTTCCTTATTACTCCACTCGTAAATTTGGCACTATATGTGTGACCACAATGAAAGGAAAACCCCTTGAGTTCTACAGTCTTGTCTTAAATCCGAATGTCCTACACAGTGACAAAGTTTAGACCACAGGAGCGCTGAGGGAAAAGAATCAATAGCCTATTCGTTATCCTATCAAGGCTATCGATTCGTTTAGTTGTTCGAGATAATAGCAGCCAACGTATAAAGCCCCTATATCTGCATACAACCATGTGACTTGCAAACATCGGTCAAGGGCATCAATAAACAAACTTTGATAACAGCCTGAACAAAATTAAATTCTCTTCTGTTTAACAGAACAAAACGTTTCGGCATAGGCTAGGCAATACTCAGGTTGCAAAGCCTCCAACTGACATGTAATTTTCTGATGTATTTTAAAATTCAACCAATTTTAAACATTATTAAATTATTTAACTCAATATATTTTTAAAATTGATTTGAACCTGAGGATGGCCTAGCGTAGACCGAAACATGTTGTTCAATTATACTTTTGACGCCGGAATTATTTTTTTAATTTTAGCACATCCTGTATATAAAATGTGAATAATACAGGAACCAAATACGTTAGAATTATGAAACAAACTGCATTTTGAAGAAAAAACGGAGAGTATATACCATGTTTAAAATATTCAGTACCTATATTTGTTGAATGAATATAAGAAATGCAACTTTAGAGGTTAGCGGTGCTGTACGACCCCTATAGGGGTCGTTAGGCGTCAAACGTTTAAATAAAATGGAGTTCTGTTGTATTTAAACTGTTATCAAACTTTGCGAATTGATTTACAGAGCTACATAACGGGATGCCCCACGTCAAAATCGGTCAAGGAAAGTGCCTTCCATTTTCGCCTGTGTACGGCTTCATTCGGGTGACCTCGTTATGAAGGCGATCTCGCAAGGTGTTCGAGCTGGCTTAACTCTATTCGTTAATTGGGGAGTGGCGTAAGGGTTTGGAAGTGGAAAAGGAATGGCCATGAGGGAGCATACAAGGTAGCGAGACGTGTATTTGATGAAGGTAATTCAGGTACAAATTGGCAAAATCATAACCGATCCAACCGTAGAATTGATGGGACGTGATTATCAGGTTCCAATACAGTGCTACACTTTCTTAAATTCTTAAGCTAATATTTCTACAAAAAAATTAGCACATGAGAGTTGCGTTTGCGGAAATATTGTACTGAAGAACAGAATGACGAAAAGGTGGTTAATGGAAAAGTGAATGATTGTGAGCCAACAGGAGCTGCGGTCAAAAAGCCTCACCTCTTCTTGACGGATGCGAATGTTGCAAGATCTGCGACTCTGTAAATTCTCGGTGGAGTATTGTGAAGGTGTTTGCACCGTCCTGTTGGAGGTGATGTTCGTACTGCTGATGTGATAGATGGTGTTGGAGATGCTGATGAGGCGCTATTCCTCCAAGCGTTAATTGTACCACCTCTTCAGCGGGGAAGATGACGTACATTCTCCTTACACCCCCTCATGGTGCTCATCCAAAAGGGGGGTTTACTCTTCTTAATCGGGGAGGGTTTCTTGCTACAGATTCAGGGTCAGGAACGAACGATTAACAAAGAATGCACAAAACACACGCGTCCGTGTAAACAAGAGAATTTCATGGAGGTTTAAGAGCGGAAAATTCCTGGCGTTTCACTCTTTCATCTCGATACGTTATTTTTTATTAAACGTCTGATCAGTTTCTTCTGTCTTGAAATGACAGCATACAATTTAGTTCCCAACAAATATTTTAAATATTTAAGTCACATTTGTGTAACCACAAGTGAAGACAAAATGTTCTAGTGAATGCGCCATCTCCGCCTGTACAATTATAATTTATCTCCCTAGTTTATATATTTTTCCGAGCTGATAAACAGGAAGTACATTTTGTTAACAAATATACAAGGCATTAAAACACGTTGGCGTAAACAAACACCACAACTTCGTAAAAATGTCCCTTCCTATTTGTAATGAGTCGTAAAACATATGTGCACAAATTAGTCAACATCTGGTAGAAGAAGAAAAGCCACTATCAAATTGAAGTGTGTTTCTTCATATTTAATACTTTCACATGTAACTCATAAATATGTTTGTTTTATTTTAAGGTACAATGGCTTAAAACCGTTCCGTTTGCATTCCTATTAACTGGGTTCACTGTAAAGGAACAGACACAAATGGTAACTTAATCAGGAGTTCTTCATGAACATAAATACGCCCGGTATTTGAAAATGGGCTGCGTGCAAATAAATACCTCGGCACCAGGTAGAAAATTTTCCCATATCACGCTTAATGTGCTTGAAATGTCAGCGCAAGTTTCATACATAAGGTTTTCTTAGCAAGGAATCTCATATTTCCTGCATTAGCTCAATCATTCTTCGCCGTCGCCCATCACTGTGAACATTCACCCTGGACAATAACACTCGCTTTAGTGCTGATAATCTAGCCTTTAATATCTCTTGCATACAAATTTACCTTAATGTCTCCTACAAATTCCATAGAGACTTCTCGATATATAACGAGGTACAATATCGTGTTACTTAATGCATTAAAATCTACAACTCTTCAATAATTTTACCATAACTCTGAAATTATTATTTCCCTTATTACTCTACAATCCAAAATATCACTAAAAAATTCAAATTCAATTACAGTGTCACGATTTAAAATTTAGCTCTTTTTTTTACGCTACAGAGAGAATTGTAGAAGAAATTCTTCCCGGGTTTCACCCCATAAAAACGAGAGTTGAAACTAACCTAATTTTCAGCACGATGTGTAGAAAAATAAGGCTGTGCAAATAAGCGTCTGTGTAAGATTGTATTTAAAAAAAAATATATGTGAAATATTTACAGTTGGACATTGTCCAGGCATAGGAATCAGAATCTACATCCGGAGTGTTAAGTATATAGATAGACATTTAAAGGAGAAAATTAAAAATCATAATAAATTACATACCGCAAGGTGCAAAAGAAAAGTGTTACTGTTAGTGCCATGCAAATAAAACTTAACTGAATATTATACATAATTGTTACAGTGGACTATTCCTGTACCACACGTTGATTACCTAATCGTTTTATCCCGCCCCTATTCGTCAACACAACCTGAACTAACAAATGCAGGTACTGCAATTTTCAGTCTGTAACAAAAACGTAAGTCAAAGGAACGTCCCTACACACTAACAGCATTGATTCTGCTCTAGAACCAAAAACAGTTTCATGCCACGCACAAGTTTTAAAACAAAATAAAGAAAAGAAAAGCATGCCTTCACCAAAACACATGTGTCTTTTATTACGAAATTAAAACAATCACTAAATATTTACGAAATTAGACGGCCGCGCGAACTCAGAAACAGACGCCGAAGGAACCAACAGCACGTCCGTTCGTATCGACAAACGTAAGCCGAATGAGCTAGGGGTGAGGTATTTGTAGTTCCGACGTCCGACGTCCGACTTCAGCCGAACAGAGCGTCGGTCAACATCGGGCTGAAGTAAAAACGAAGAAATAGCACGAGGATGTTGGGTAGCCGGTCGTATAAAACCTCGAGGTAGTGCGTGCTTTGCTGTGTGTGTGTGTGTGAGAGAGAGAGAGAGAGAGAAAGAGAGGGAGAGAGAGAGAGAGAGAGACGAGCCATAGGGTAAGAATGTTTAAACACCGTTGAAAATAGAATTGATTCAGTCATTCATATGGCACTGTAAATTATGTATATTAAATGCATTAACATTAAGTTCGATAACACATTTCAACTGCAGAACTCTCGCTTTAGGCGTGAACTTTCTCAGACATAACAGCGAATGTTTCTGTACAAACCATTAAAATATTAACTTCGTTGATGTACAGTATTTTTTCCTTTGAAGAGAGGATTGACTTACTTATTTACTTACTTACTTACTTACTTACTTACTTACTTACTTACTTACTCCACGGAGCGCAGTCCTTCTTGAGAAGCTAACCGTTTCTCACATATTCAAGAAATTCCCCTATTTTATGGAACCCGAAGATTCATTACCGCATTCACAAGTGCCCGCCACCTGTCTCTACCCTTAGCCAGATCGATGCAGTCCATTCCCCCACATCCCACATCCTGAAGATCCATCCTAATGTTATCCTCCAGTCTATGCCTGGGAATTCCAAGTGGTCTCCTTCCCTCAGGTTTCCTCTCCGAAACCCTGCATGCACCTCTCCTCTCCCCCACACATGCTACACGCTCCGCCCATATCATTCTTCTCGATTTGATCACACGAACAATATTGGTTGAGGTGCAAAAGAGGACATAACTTTAAAATAGACCCAGCGTCATCGAGGTGCCCTTGCCTATAGTGGTTCAGAGTTCGATGATTTTGCTGTGAGTGTGCAATATCTGTCCACTGATAAATAAAAGCAACCTCTAGGACAGGCAAGAAATTCACCCGCAATTGAAGCCAACCCAAGATACTTTAATGTTTCCTCAACGGACAGACATTGATGCCACTCCTGATACAGATAAATGCAGTCAACCCCCCCCCCCTTTTCCCTTAAGAGTTATTTCAACAATAACTTTGTGCCTACGGCAAGTTCTTCCAAGTTACATCTCTCTTTCAAGTTTTACCATCGGACAATACAAGTACGTTACTCCTGTTCTTTCTCATGTGTACCTCTTTGATCTGATCATTATAATAAGATTTGGTGATGAACACAAACCATTATTTCCACTATCCTTGTAGCAAATTTTAATAATTCGTAGCGTTTCTAAAGTTTCTGAAAACCGTTCTGAATAAGAGACCTCTAAAGATTTCCGCTTTTCTCTTTCAAATTCCTTACTTCATATACCGCTCCATTTATCTAATGGAATCAAGATAAACCCATGACACTTTCTGCAAACACAGTACAACTGGAACTATATTGACTGTGTGTAAATAAAATCCGCATTTAAATTATAATTGAAACGGACAGCCACTTGCCATCTGCAACAGCGCAGAAGGTCCGTCAAAGATAAAATTCCGTGAACAGAAAATACGTTTCAGTCAAACAGAAGACTCCATTAACTTAATTATTTGTTTAATGGCACGCGCACGAAGGCAGACACACACACACACACACACACACACACACACACTTACACACACACACACACATACTCACACACACACACACACACACACTCACACTCACACACCCACACATCAAAATAGTAACTTCGAAGTATTTACACTGCATGAACATGTGTGGATGAAACGGCTGTTTGTTTATTTAAAGACATTTGCTCATCTGCATTGGTTTATACCAGAAATCTAATAAGTCCTTCAAAAACTTGAAAAATTACTGTCGGCTTGAACTCTGAAGAGAGTGGTAGTGAGCTTCCTTAAAATTGTTGTTACTGTTGGAGCATGGAAGAAGTGTCAGAAGACTTGAACTTCAAATTCCAAATACTTGAGGCAGACAGAAATAAAATGCGTTATTTTAAAAAAGAAATGAAGATTAAATCTGAGGAATGTATTTTGTCGTTCACTGCAGAACCTTTGTTCTGGCCACCTAATGTTTAAAACCGTAGAAATAAACGTCTATAAAAATACAATTGTATCTGGTTTTGGTGCTGTGTGACCCTATGTCTTCGCTCTAGAGAACAAACACAGACTGAGAGAACAGGCTACTGAGTAGAAGAGAGTGTGTAGGCCTAACAGAGAGAAGACAGAGGATGAGGGAGACAATTTAATATTGCAAACTACACACTTCATACTCTTCCAAAAATAATTCATCGCTATATGATAAAAATGAAAAAGGATGGTCTGATGAGGTGTGCAGCACTCAAGGGGGACCGAATAAGGCAAGCAGAATGTTCGTTGAAAGAGGTAAATTGGAAGACATAGGCACTGATGGCAGAATAATACTCGGATAAAACATAAAGAAAGTGGATGTCAATTAGCCTCATCTGGTCCAAGACAGGTTCCAATGACGGCCTCTGTTAACGAAGTAATTAATTAGTCTTTTGGAATGCCATTACTTGCTTTCAAGACGAAATCCTCTCCATGAAGTTACTTATAAATTGGCAGCGTCGAAGGCGACGTTGATCATGTTTCTTGGTTTATTTAACAATCATTTCGCAACTACTTAATTTAGACATACGTATTGTAGAAAAAGATGATTACGTTTGTTTCTAAATTCCCTTGACAACGCTTTCTCAACTGCATGAGTTCGTAGCATAGAATGAAAAGAAGAATGAATGGAAAACTGGTAGAAAACAATCGTGGTTTGCTTTAGATTATTACCCTATGATTTGCTTCAAAGAACTCTGGAAAATTACGAAAAACCTAATTCAGGATATCCGTCTTTCGGACACACCATCAAACCCAGTAACCATCGAATTTGAACTACACGACAACGACGTTCGCAAACAGATGAATTTGAAATTCGTAATCACTCTAAGCTAAACATGATAGGACAGCATGATGCTGAGGAAGTTATTTGGGCCTAAGAAAGCAGAAGTGACAGGTGGATACAGATACTGCGTAATGAGGAACATAATGTTTGGCACTCCTCACGAAATATTACTTGCATGAGTAGATCAAGGAGGATGAGAGGGGATGGCATATAGAACTTGTGATGGAGAAGATAAATGCATATATGGATTTGGTTCGGAAGCCTAAAGGAAAGATAGCACTTTAAAAAATCAATGTCGACGGTAGGATAATATTAAAATGGATCTGGAGCGGATAGGCTGGGAGAATGTAGACTTGAATTATCTAGCTCCAGATATGGAAAACAGGTGGGCTAATGTAAAAGCGGCTATGAAATTGCCTTTTCTACAAAATGCGAGGGACTCCTTGGCTAGCTAAAGAAACTATTAGCTTATGAAGAAGGAATTTGACCCAGCGGTTAGCAGTTAGCATGTCATATTGCCCCTTTTTTTTAATGGGGCTAACTGCCACTTGGAGCTAAACTGACTTATTGCAGCGAATCATTCAAGTAATGGTCCCTTGTGATATGTAAACAGACGACAACTCTATCTTCAAGAATAACCAAGAGAAGTGGGGAATATCCTACTTCTCAAAGCATTTGTAATAGGTAAAACGATGCTACCTTCCTGCGTCTGCTGCAAAATTGATATTTTGTGGGTTGTCTCCTTACAAAATAGGGGCGATGTAAACACTGCTGTAAACCATGCGCTTCTTTCAGTTTTTGACCACACAAATATCTTTTGGCAGCAGATGGTTATGGCAGCGTGTATCGTACATAGGTGTGGACGTGTCGGCGAACAAACAAACGATTCGCCTTACTGACTGAAATATCACAACCACGCGATATACTGGCCAAGGAGGCACTACGTGTCTAGGGTAACAACGCAGTCATACTGATGCAGAGAATGATGCATGAAGTGGAGTCACTTGTCACGTGGTTCGACATGGTACATTTCAGCCGCGTTAAACTTGCCTAACATAAGCTACCAGTTTCTCAGGTAGAATAAAGTTAAAATTCGTCCTACAATAGGACATGGGGACCCAGATAGGGGGTAGAGGTATAGTTTTACTTTTTCTTTAACCTCGGCGCTAGGTGGGGGTGGGTGGTTAAAGTCACGCACCGGACGCTTTACCCCCGGGAAAAGACCCGGTGCCCATTATACAGGAGGTTGGATGGTCTCCTGCGACGGTCTGGATTGGTAAGGAAAATCTCGTCCCCATTGGGATTCGATCACCGGACCGTCAACCCGTAGCGCTTCACCGATTGAGCTATCCGACGCACTCAAATTCCTCGCTGTAGCTACATTTAAATTTCCACGTCAACACAATTTCAGGGTCAGTTTAAAACACACACAACAGACAGTTATCCATATCCCCGGTGGGATTCGAACCCACAATCTCAGCAGGTGCGCGGCCGAAGACCTACGCCTTAGACCGCGCGGCCACTGGGATTGGCGTGTCTTTCTTAACGAAATAAATAAAACTTCTTAAATACTACGAAGATTAATAACGAAATAGATGGTGACAACTGGCACATTTAACCTAATTCCGTGGTGGAGTACCTACTCTGGAAAATTTAAGCACCATTCACATCCGGTAAAATTCGTTTGATATTAAGGAACAAAAATCATCACAGACATGTTGGCTGAGGTCCACTCTGTGACCACATTCTAAACAAAATTCCTCCAATTACATTGCTTCATATTTCATTCAATATTAAATTTCTTCACCACAAATCTGTGTATGCTCCATCATGTCCGGTGTGGGACATTCACAATTAGACTATGAAAAATGACAGGTTCTTCTTACTTTTTTCTTGATATTGTAACCACAATATTATTTGTAGGACTGATACAAATAAATCCATCTATGTGTGTCGGGGAGGGAGGGAGGGGGGGAGACCGTCGGAGGGTGGGTGGGTGAGGTTTACTGAGGATGCACTCAATGTATCATACTAAATATCGGGAGTCTACAGCAGGAGGATTAATTAATGATATATTAGAAATTTCTGAAAGGAACATCGGGTAATTTCTGGAAGGAACAGCAGGTAATTTCTGGAAGGACAGCGGGTAATTTCTGGAGGGAACAGCGGGTAATTTCACTGAGGCACTCTCACAATCGCCCGAAGTAGCGGCAGTTGAGTAGCACTCCTGCCTCCCATCCGACAGTTCTAGATTTCAATCCTCGGACCAAACACCGTCTACAAAGTTATTCACTGTCTAAAACCCTCAAACAAACCTGGGGATGGCACAACAAATTAGGCTATGAACGATTCCTTCCAAGTTTTTTCCACTTCATTATACACAAATCATCCCTTTTTCGACCATACAGGCTTATAGTCTGCGTTACTGAAAGAATCGTTAAATAAGCCATAAATAAGTCGATTAATCACCACCCTAATGTTACGCTGGCCACCAGTTATAAAAAAATCTTTCAGTCTTTCAAAAGCAAAAGGTAAAATTAAATTTTTGTATATTTAAATCTTTGCCCTACTGAATAAGAATCGACTGCATGAAAAGAATCCTTCTTGTAAAGCTGATAGTCACCTAGTTACTCAATACATCCAAGCCTTTTTTTTCTCGAAGATTCATAAGGGCTTTCCTTACCTCTCTCTATCCTGAGCCATACGACTCCAGGCCACTCCTTGCCCTCAAATTCCTTAACGTGATTCAATATTATCCCCCTATCTCTGTCTTGGTCTTTGACCTTTTCTCTTTCTTTCGGGTTTCTGCTAGCTTTTTGCATGATATCCAAGTTATATCCCCTACCTTTGCCTGGGTCTCTAAGACTCTCTTATAGTTCAGCTTTTCTGAGAAAAATATTGTGAATATTCATCCCCTGTCCCGGGAGTGTTTCCTGATCAAATATTCAACTTTTCATTCCCTCCAAACTAATATACACCCACAACGTCGTGCCTAATTCTGTGGTGCCTAGAAGGGAGAAAAACTGCTAACTGTGTTTCTCTTATTAACGCTCATGGCAGTTAAAAGATACATACATTGCTACAAAATGGGAAATAATTGTGGACGCCGGGTTAAAATTAGCACCAAACTGAAAATTGTGTGCCTGATCACAACAAAATTGAAGCCTTCCCTTTAACAGCATTGTCTATGTTGATAAAGTAATGGAAAAATTTTGGGGTTTAAATAAACAGATGGAAATCAAAGCGGGTCTGCAAAATAACACAGAAAAATATGCTTTTTAAGACAGAAAATCTGCCATGTGTAATGCTTAAGCACGTGTGTGATATTTATGATTTATTTACTTCTTTACTACTTGTGCAATGTTAATCTGAGAGATCAAAAGCATTTCTCCTTCCTTTGTTTCCTGTCAGCATTCTGTTTTAAACGACTGAGCTGGAGTTCTGTGACAGGCTGTTACAGCACACAGGTGGCTAGGGAACAAGCCGCTACCAAGCAAATGGCTAAATTGTTTCTGGAACCGAGGAAAAAATTATTACTTGAATCGAAATTTCCTGACGAAACACCCACTCACAATTCACACACAGTTTGGGAAAAGCTGCTTATAGCCTATTTTACATGTCATCAGTCACGTGGATTCACTAAAAAAAATTGGACTTAGAGACTCACATTTTTATACAATCGGCCAAAGCTTCCAATGAGTGAATCATACCTAAGTTTTAATAACGCTAACTTCTAAATAACTACGTTCACATGAAGGACGAAATTCTGGTTTTAAATAGAAACATTCATAATATATCGATTTTACCTAACAAGTCTTGGCATATCGCTGGAAACATACTATACAGCAGGGTACCAACGCGACCTCAGGACTACTGAGGCGTCATCTATGAAACAAACAGTCAACGACATCCAAGACCTGTCTACGGCTACAAATGCAGATGGCTCCTTCGATCAAATATAACTCTGAAACATGCCATACATAGAAATGTTACTCTGTTTACATCATTCTTGTCTGTTGTTGCCCTACTTCTTGAGATTGTCAATACTTCACATTACGCGTTGTCAATTATTAGGTTAATTAGTGAATAATGAATTTGAAAGAATGCAGAAGGAAACAATAGCATCTCTAAACTGAAATAATGTCCCAGCACTTGGCTGTAACGCACTAGCAAACAGAAGGACATCAAGAGGTGAGATTTAGACACAACATACTTGTATTACGCTAAATCAAATTTTTTTTTTTTAAATCAGTACGTAGAGTATATAAAACAAAGAGTGACAGTGGCGCATGGCCGAATACAACACCCCCTGCTCCATAACTCAACATGGTATTGCAAACAGCAGTAACAAAATCAATAACACTGAATGAGGAATGCAATACGCCACACCCCCACCAGATCGCAAGTCAAGTCACATCTACAGGCTTATGTTATTGTTTCAGATGTGCTCTTAGTAGCTATACTGGGTGTATAGATGGCAATACTAGGTTCGCTACATATTCGGGGGTCGATATATGTCGATCTTGAATGTTGTATCAATGACGTCAACACACTTCTGCGCACGAGCAGACAAAATACAGTCTGCGCGTACTGTCTTAGTACAATCGGAATACATTACTGTAGACCTAATTTTCCAAAACTGCGCCTGCAGCTTCTTATGCGCTGTAATATCGAAGGACATGTTGCTATTACTATATTCTTCTAAATATGGAAGCAACAGGTTTCTCAGAAACGTTGAGTATGTGTATTGAACTACATCTCAGTAGACAGTAATCTTTCCTGCATTATCGGCAGAGCGTCAAACCTTACTCTATATCCTATGTAGCAAATCATGTCCGTAATTTCCCAGTCTTATTTGAGCCAATCAGAATTTTATTTTTAAAGGTTGACAAAATTTTGACAACAAGATTGATGCAAAATCGAACACTGTAGAGCCGCACACAGATACCGAACAAAATGCAAAATCATATTGACAATATATTTTAGACAGTAATATACTTCCACTATAGCATGGGGAAAGAACATTTGTTGTTGAGTAGTCTACATAATCCACTTAAATCCAGTTTTATGTTTTTTATCTTTCAGAAGGAAACAATTTTGAAATGCAGCATTTGTTAAAAATCGAAACCGCTTATCACGTTTACGTGTTAAACCCCACTCCTAAGAAAAACATTTTGCCATTCCATGTTATGCAGGTGAAGCTGCGAAATATACAGTATAAATAAAATCTTTCCTTCGTTTTCAGATAATTCTGAAAGTATTAAAACACAAAAACAACTCTCTTTACGACCAGCCATCACCTGCAGGTATAGTAAAATGCCAAGAACTTGTAAAATATTGATTACAGCATTTAAACATCAAACTCATCTAAGGTTTATTCAAAACCCAGTTCCTGTCTCACACAAAAAACTGTGTACCTTAACACAGACCAACAGTTTAATGTTTCTGATGAGAAAACTTCGCTGTTTGTTATTATAATAATTAGAAACCCATAAATATAATCTGTAGGCAAAATTCAGAGGTTCTTAATGTTATTTACTTACTTGCCTACTTACTTACTTACTTATTTACTTACTTACTTACTCCAAGGAGCAGTGTCCTTTTGAGAAGCTAACTGGTTATCTGTTAGTCAAGAAATTCCCCACATTTTAATGCTATAGCAGGTACATTTTCTTATATTTGATATCGTAACATTAACCGAACTGAAGCAATATCTATAAACTTTCATAGGCTGCTGCTATAAACAAGTAACAAGACAGGCTCAAATAATGACGTAGCCTCCAATTTCTGCTAATCATATAAAGTATCTACAATGCAGAGACGTCCTACATATTCAACACACGGGATATAAGAATAATGATTTATTTGGATTTTTATCTGTAGGAAAATACACTAAAATGTAACAAGAGTTAATACCTAAACCGTCTTCTAAAATCATCAGCATCATGTTAATACATTTATGCTCTCTGTGGAACATAACTGAAAGTCCCGCAATGATTTCAGTGGCGCCTCCCCCACTTTAAATGACAATACTTATCGTAACTCCTTAACATAATCAGCTACGACGTGTAATCCATATGTACTAACATTTTAAGCACTAAGAACTACATGAAGTATTTTTACAGATTCTGTTCGTACCGTGCAGTAAACATATCACGCCTCGGTCGTTAAATCGTATTACTTAATGCTGTAAAGTAAGAAAGTCGCCGTTAGTTCGGATCCATTAAAATACATAAAATACATTCTGTCGATAGAAAGTAGAATTTTGTATATTAAACCTGCTGATACACAAAGTGACCAATATGCAGTACAGGGTCAACATGTACGAGTTGATCTGTACAAGCACGTTCAAATAAACCTCCAATAATATTTGTCTGTATTAAAAGTGTTTCTTTGTTGAAAGGATTTGAAACTCCAGTATCGAAAATCAGGATCTCGAAATATCAAACCCTACTAAACAAACAAAAAGTAGAGACGTTTTGGTAATTATTTCTTTGTGCCTGTTCCATTATTTTGCGTCTTTTGTGCATAATTACTTTATGCTTTCATCATTCTCTAAGACTGACTCAACAATAGACCTCCATCCGTCAGCTACTCTGCCCATAGAGGAAACGTCGCACTATCTGTTCGCCACACATCCTCTAGCTGACACTGGTTCAGTACGGGTACTTGTTCCAATATGGCGGTGAGCGTACAAACAGCTGATCGATTCTCTGGCGGTACTGATGTGGGTAGATGCACTGCCGGAGTACAGAGGGGTTGGAAGGGAGGAGAGATACATCACATATTGCTGTAAGGTTGGTGGTAGTGGGTGAATTGTGAAGGACCTAACAGTGAATTCTGCAACACAGACAAGGATTTGAGGAAAGAATACAACATAAGTACATCACTTTAAGATCTTAGAATATTTACGTTAGTTACTGTGTGTTAAAACTGCCCGGAAAACTTTTGTTAGGGGTTGAAGTTACACTCATCGCTGAGAGGAGTTCCTTGGGAGGCTAAAGGTAAGTTTATTAATGCGATCATGCCTTCTAATATTTATTACTTAAATGAAATAATGATAAAGTAAAATTAATTGAAAATCGTACAAAACGCCGTCTATTCTCGTTCATATGACAGTCGCTGTCATAAACTGTATGGATGAAGTTTTATGAATGTTAGTCAGTTTGTCTGGCATTGAATAGAGGTGACGTCACAATGACCCCAAAACCACTGCGTTTCATCATACTAGTTCTAAAATCGATCTCGAAATCATTACGGACGAAAAAGTTTAAAAATAAATTAGATAATGGCTTTCCAAGAATATGTTAAACCGCAACATGGAGTCGCGCCTTTCTTAATTGGAAAGCTGATCTAAGTCCGTTTCCTGTCAAGAATCAACATTACATAAATTAATCGTTCTGTTAAACTGTATGAACATGAAACAGTTTCCTAAAAATTTACTCCGAATTTGATAATAATTTAGTAATATGTTATTTCAGGCATGCATAGAGTACACACAAACATAATCATCGTGTATAATTTTAAACGTTTCTTCATCAACTAATGTTTATATTGCACGTACTAAAATTCATTTTTAAAACGTGCTGTGTATCAGACAGTAAGCACAATTTAAAGCACATATTTGATCAAAATTGTTTCCATGTTTTTGAACTCAACGACTGGTTGATGTTGTTTGCTGGTTCTATTACCGTCAAAAGCGTGACTAATTTATTATAAACCATAATATAAACAAGTTGTTACCTGTCGAAGATTATTAATTATAATTTGTTTTTGAAACGACAAAAATAACAGCATGTACTTTTCGCTTAATTTAAATATGTCAATTACAATTGAGAATTCTGAAGATTTGTTACAGGTTTACTGCTTCCATTAATAATTAAACATTTCGAAATTTATGTTGTAACACTGCTGAATTAAAATGAATGTTGACAATACTCATACATAACTCAATTTGTCCTGAAAGAAGAATTTTGTAACAAAATTGAAAGTGATTTACTCCACACCGCATTACACAAAACTACAAACACTGATTTTTAAGTTCATAAGATTAATTAAAATTGTTAATACAAAAGTGCAAATTAAAAGAAACTTCCATATCCAATTTAAACGAAGTCCGTAGAGGATTTATGGAATACACGGAAAAGTCCATGTACGAAATTAAGCAAATTAGACTCTGGTATGAATCAGTATGGCTGACAATCGAAATGACTCGGCAAATATTACTGGAAGTTTCTGGAAACGAATTTTAACACAGTATATGAAACGGTTTATGGGATACACGGGAATTTACTGTTATGGCCGTATGCAAACTATGCTTCACTGTGGAACAATAGTCTTATACCTGAAAATTAGAATCATATTTAGTGGCTTATGCTGGCTTTTCGTGCAGAAATTCACTTTCACTTCCGTGGGATGTGGCAGTTATTTTGGTCCCATTTTAGCCAAAATATGTATCGCTAGATAATTTTTAGCCTAATTCCCTAGTAGCATATTTCAGGGAAGTGCGTTCCGCCATTCTTTAGGTGTTATGCGTTGACATTTACGGGTACAGTTTCAGGTCCTTGCCAACTTCAATACAAAGTTTTACAGGTGTGCTTATTTGAAGTTCGATATATTATTTCACATACCTAGCCGCAACCATTTATTACGCATCGACACCAGACACAAGGCTTAACTAAATAGAGTGTACATCAGTAATAATGTAAAAAAACTGGCCTCTAGTGACATGACATGTACACCAAGCTCTATGGTAATCCTGTCACTGCAATTATTATTAGTGGAGACACGAGCAAGATAATACGTCGTCATAATTAAAAAAATAAAAATAAGCAAAATGACAAGAAGAATTAATAGAAGACTTTTACTGCACAAATGTAAATATTACTTCACTATATTATTCTAACAAACTGTTCAGTAGCTCAGCAATAAAATCCTACCTACGCCTACACACGGAAATAGTATCCTTGCACTTGCATTATCGATCTGCACTAAAAGAGCCACTATGCTTTTTTCCCCTCATTCATGTTAACTGCGCAGTCCAGTTTTTCTAACAAGAACGGAGTGTGAATTAAACACAATATACATAACACCCCCCCCCCTTTAGTTTACATGAAAGTGTAGAATTCGTAACTTACTAAGATGAACAGTATCGATAAATTTGAAGGGCAAAAGTAATCTATCTATCTATCTTTATATATATATATATATATCACATTAAGGTCTGTTAGACAATCGAGTTAAAGTTTTGTGTAAATTTTTCATCGGAGGCAATTTAAAATCCACAGACACAAAACAATGTCATTTGTTAACTCGTTGTCTTCTCAGTTGAAATTCTGACGGTTAATAAGCTTCTCAAGATTTTTTCAGTCTCTGTTTAAAAGAAAAACTCCACCATTCTTCCGTGCCATTTCACCCTCGTCCGTACCTTCGCACTCTTCCTCCGAATCTCATTATGTCTGCATGTTTCGCACGGTCCCAGTATTTGAGATGTCACGCTCAGCATTTTGTATGCATGTGTAGTGTACCACAGTTGTGCGACATGGACATTTTCTCTCTTAATGTTTAATTAAATTTAGTTCTATTTAATTTAAACGTGTATACATGCAGTCCCCAAAATGTGTAATCCTAGGGATTAATTTTCTGGCGGTTATTCTGTTCCCGTGCAGCAAGTCATTCTTCTAGTTACTAGTATATTCAGCAGGTGACACTGAATGTCGAAAAATGGCGTTCGGAAGAAGTCTAGAAATAATCTGTCTACCTTCCGGCCGGAGTTGTGGCCTCGATCCTTACCGACAAACTGATCTTCACGTAATAGCGCCGGATATTCTATCAAGCTCTCTTTCGAAAAACTTTCTTCAAATAATGGCATGGATATTCATTGAAAATGTGATTTCTTATCCTTGAAAGCTATAATTTACAAAGGTGAATTCATTGTAGATTGTCCTTTAGAAAAGCCATCTTTGGACGGAATTCTCAAAATTTGCGTTGCGAATTACAAGGGATTTAATCATATTAGAAGAAGAGGAAAAAGTATAACGGTCCCCCTCACTTAATATGTGCATCCTTCGGTTACTCTCCCTTAGACCCATTATAGTTTCTTGACACTTTATTCGATTCAAAGCAAACAAAGTTTTTCTATTCATATAAATTCTATTTAATACATTTTGTTAACCATTCAGCAACTACGTGTAACTGTGCCTCCAAATGTCGAATTTGGTCGATGTTCCTAGTGTACAAACTGTTTACTTTCAATACAGCTTTCCCTCTTAATCTCTGCGAAGGGTTCCTCTCTGTTATTACAGCCGGTTATCTGTCGGCTTGGTTACTGTGAAGTCTGGATAAAAATAGTAATCTTATTTGTTTAATTTTGTAAACTGAGGCAATCCACTTCAATCCAAAGGCAACAAGGCAAGCAACATGGATTTCTATAAGAAACAATATGATCTCTTCTCTCTTCCTAAACACCTGAGCACACTCTTCTCACTTCGTAAAAACCTAAGCTTACTCCTCTACCTTTCTGAAGACCTGAGCACACTCTTCTCACTTCCTCAACACGTCAGCACACTCTTTTCACTTCATCAACACGTCAGCACACTCTTCTCACTTCCTCAACATGTCAGTACACTCTTCTCACTTCCTCAATATGTCAGCACACTCTTCTCACTTCCTCAACACGCAGCACACTCTTCCCACTTCCTCAACACGTCAGCACACTCTTATCTTCCTAAACACCTGAGCACACTCTTCTCACTTCTTAAACACCTAAGCATACTCTTCTACCTTTCTAAAGACCTAAGCACACTCTTCTCACTTCCTCAACACGTCAGCACACTCCTCTCACTTCCTCAACACGCAGCACACTCTTCTCACTTCCTCAACACGTCAGCACACTCTTCTCACTTCCTCAACACGTCAGCACACTCTTCACTTCCTCAACACTTCAGCACACTCCTCTCACTTCCTCAACACGTCAGCAAACTCTTCTCTTCCTAAACACCTGAACACACTCTTCTTTCTTTAACATCTAGGTACACTCTTTTCCCTTCCTACACACCTGAGCACACACTTCTCTTCCTGAACACCTGAACAAATTATTCTCTCTTCCTGCACACCTGGGCACACTCTTCTTCCACCCTAAACACCTGAGCAAACTCTTTCCGAAAACCTGAACATGCGAGATGCCACTTACGTCGAAATACGAAATGTTGGGACTTTCATCAGTCTCACAGACCGTGGCATGTACTGTCTAATAAAACACGAAGAAACATGCAGCAGCTAAACACAAAATATCTATGCCTTATGCATGAAAGAGTAAGAGAGTCAAACCCAAGGTATTTCGATGGATTAATGGGCGGCATATCATGAAAATGGTAATAAATATTGCCACTAGCTATCCCTCTCCATATAAATTGCTTTTAATTACCTACTCTTAACATGGTTCCTGTATGGCCATTTAAATAAAAGTGACGCTAGGGACAAATTAAAGATTAAGTTTTCCCTGTCCACGCCATGAAGGCATACAGGGGGAATATGGGTACAGCTCCACTCATTTTCCACCTCGGCGCTAGATAGACGTGAGTTGATGACGTCAAGCCCCGACCTCTTTACCCGCTGTTCCCTTTGAATATGAGGCTTAGTGGGCCTCAAAGCCGTTCTAGACCATTTGCAGAAAAGAAAACTTTCTTGCCCCTACCCGAATTCGAACTCCGTATTGTCCAGCCTGTAGCCCAGTCGCTATATATTAATATTTTGAAATTCTGTGCTGTGACTGGGCCTTCAAGCCACAGGCCTACATGTCGTTTCTTGGGGTATTTTGCTTAATGTTAAAATGGGCGCCTTGTGCGTGGGACCCGTAAACTTATGAGACTGTGTTCATTTCTGTTTCAACCCGACAATTAAGAAAATGCCAAAGTTTTAATTAGGAGTATAGAAGACAAGCATAAATAAAATTGTGTATCAAATAAATGCGACCACGATCAGAAAATAATTTTACAGTGGACGTAATTTGTTGTTTTATTTTTAAATTCAGGAAGAACATTGGACATAAAACATGATGGCAACCAAAGGAAACTGCTGTGTTGCGAACAGTCATTACGAATTTCCCCGACACAATCACAACCGGTGTAGGTTTTTGAGTTTATAAATTATAAGCCATATTAACTTGTTTTCTGACCCATCCTAGTATTAACCAATACAAAATTTGATATTTTGTTCGTCGTCAACATGCAATCTATCTTACGACAGGCCCACAGTCTCTTCCAAAGGGGGAGTTCTGCAGATAGCTCGATCTAGTGCTTTCTCGTGCACCTCGTCCGTGGAAACCTTACCAGAGATGGAAGTAAACAAAAATATTCGTGCGTGTCAAACACAAACGATTTAATAATTGACTGGAGAAATACATAAAATGAGAAAGAGTGCGCTGTTGGCATAATACCGTACTAGGTGGTTCCTATCCTTAAATCCAGCCCGCGACACGAAAGAGTTGGCCTGCCTGTCGTCGTGGTAAAAGAAGTACTCACATATTAACCTTTTGGCGCCGGAATTATTTTTTTAATTTTAGCACACCCTGTATATAAAATGTGAATAATACAGGAACCAAATACGTTGGAATTATGAAACAAACTGCATTTTGAAGAGAAAAGAACGGAAAGTATATACCATGTTTAAAATATTCAGTACCTATATTTGTTGAATAAAT
>Ga0123354_10001774_pt1 | contig 27177 bp, 18 predicted proteins | sample TergutLab28metaG_2_FD_97872 | JGI IMG/M metagenome (GOLD analysis project Ga0123354, IMG submission 97872) | Labiotermes labralis P4 segment gut microbial communities from Petit-Saut dam, French Guiana - Lab288 P4 | ecosystem: Host-associated > Arthropoda: Insects > Digestive system > Gut ... | reverse complement strand
TTATATATACATATACACACACACACACACACACACACACATATACATATTTTGGGATTCTCCTCAACCCAGTTTTACAGACTGTCAAGAGCTGTATCCCAGTGTCCTGCAAAACTTGGTTTGGGCACCAAGTGTCCCAGGCATCTCCAACCCATGACAAAACTACTCCAACAATTCACACAAACATTTGACCTCCCCACAGCAGGAGAAAATGTATACTACAGCCATCAACCAGCCACTAACAGGATGGAAGAGGAGGGGCTGAGGAAGATGCTTAGATAAGTGACTATAAGCCTGGACTGAGATTATACAGGACAAGGAACAGCTATATAAAGAAAAATAAAGTAAGTGAACAGAGTGTCTGAATTTTGGTAACATTATTTTAATTTGTTGCACCAAACTTTGCAGATGCAGTGCCACAAAACATATGCCTGACTCTCCCCAGCTCCTTCTTCTAAAAGATAGCAACACTAATATTTTATATACCATACATTTTACAATATATAAGGACAGCTAACTAACAGTTTCATACCTTTTAATTTTATCTAGGAATGCAGCTACTCAAACCTGAATATTTATCATACTTGTTATGCCATCACAACTGAATGTTATTTTTAATAATGCCTCTTTTAATGCTCATTAACACATAAAGTATAAATATACCATATATGACATAAACAGGAGATCTGTTTTAACAGTCTGTTACACATACAGCCTGAAGATAGCTTGATTAGAATCCAAACAAGTAGCTGAGACCATGTTTTATTAATAAGGACTTGTCTTACACCTAATTATTAGTTACTTTTCAGCAGTATTCTTATTATTACATTTTTTATCTATACATCACTTTTATCTGAGTTATCTCTTTGTAATAATATTAATAAAATAGTCCATTTATTTAATGGTATAACAGATTAAAACTTTTGATCTACCACCCCCATGCTCCACCACTTAAATGCTATTAAGTGTCCAGGAATTGGGGTTTCAGGTGCATCCACTAAAAGTGACTATTAGCTTCATCATGTGTCTGTCTGTCTGTCCATCCATTGGCCTGTCTGTCCACATGGAACCTGACTCCTACTGGACCAAATTTCATGAAATTTGATATGAGTATTTTTCAAAAATCTGTTGAGAAAATTCAAGTATGATTGTGACAAGAACAATGGGTACTATATGTGAAAACTTACATAAATTTATGATAATATTTCAATGAATTCTTTGTATAAGGCATATTTCAGACAGAAGTTGTAGAGGAAATCAAAACACATTTTATGCTCAATAACTTTTTTTCTGAGAATTGTGCCATTTATGATGTAATGAAGAAAAATAGAATAGAGCCAGATGGGCCACAGATGACAATATAATGCAGTGAAGAAAGGATGTAACTTGCACACCAGATAACTAGGGACACACAATCATAATATTTCATACTTCTTGGTTTTCCATGGCAACAATGATCACACAACATGCCTCATTGTTACCATTATACATTCAATGCCTGGCTTGTTAAAACTTGCATGTCTATATAAATTCCATATGAAGACTATGTCGTATATTTAAATTTCAATAATCATTTGTGGAATTGCATGAATATCATTACACACTTCAAAATCTCACGGCAATGCTGACGATGATTTTCAAGGGCCATGGTAAAGGTAAAAAGTAAGGCCATCCCTGTGCCTGCAACAAGGCCTTACCACCGGTAACCGCTGCATAGGAAACTGGAAGGTCACCCACTGGGAAGTGAACCAAAGTTCCTTATATGTATGGCTCGTAACCCAAAATACCGACTACGCTATCCCTGTACCGCCATGTAGATTGGTAAAGTCAACGTTTCGGGTAGCTTGTTACCGCCACTAACGTCGATATTTACCAATCAACACGGTACCATATTCGAAAATTAAACCGGTATACACACCGCCGAGCATAGCAAAGACGTAAACCAACTTTGCAATTCCAAGAAGTCACATTACTGAGCCGACATACCGCGGCACAAAAAATCCGTTCATACCATGCAATATTTCATGTTCTCATTGAAAGTAATGTTATTCGGCAAAAAGTCAATTCAATTCTGCAAGCTGTTTATTTTGTTAAAAACAAAAGACTGTGTTAATAAATACAAAACAATGTTTATAGTATGGACTGTATTTATGTAACGATAATTATGCATCTACCTTATCTCCCCTTACTATTCTTACCACAAATTACATTAAAACGCATAAGATTGGTACCACTGCTCCTGAATCATATACCGTTTTCCGTGATATATACATGGCGAGTCAAAATCTATATTGTAATGTGCCCTGTGGAATGCCAATAAATAGTCAGCAGAAAGCATGTAGTAAAACGATAAGTGTGATCTAGCTGTAGCTTTTTTAAACGATACGAAATCAGTTGGAAGTATTTATTGAGAAACTTTATAAATACTTACATCATCAAATTAAACGTCATGTTTCCCACTGGGTCACGGATATGGATGCTGCAGACCAATAAAATCACACCACGATTCGATGATGCCACGTTTATCACAAAATACAGGCAGTTGGTCACTTATTTGAGGGTCGGTGTGAGTGTGCATGTTGCGTTGGCGGCTCGAAGTAGGTGTTGTTCAAGATGTTGAAAGTTTGTTTGCTGCTAGCTATATCAACGAGTGTGTTCTGTGATGAAATTAAGAATGAAGAAGGCGTACTTGTTTTCACAAAAGATAACTTCAAAACGGGTATAACGGATAATGAGTTCGTTCTCGTCGAATTCTGTAAGTACTCGCATGTAGCGAGCACATTAATGTAGCATTGCTGTGTGGCTTGTATTAGGATTGTAACTTTCACCACTTTTCGTGAAAAAGAATAACGTCCATAATCGTTTGGTATATGTGCAGCATATCAGGACCTGGCAGTATACACATAGATGTAATGGAAATAACACATGTGAACACAACATGTTGAACATTTTTAATGTATTGTTGGCCTGCTAAGCATTTACAGAGAAAAGATCCCAGAACGGCACTTTAACGAAAACTGTGTTCTAATCTTGTTTCATTTGTTGATGATCTTGCTGGTAGAGTAACAATGAAGACGAGACCAAACGTGGCGTGTCCGCGGAGGTGAACAACTTGAGGGAAGTTATAGATGCAAAGATACAAAACTGAAGATACTGGGCGATTAAGAATGGACGTGTAATTAGCTGGTTGATGACATAAACAAAGCGAGCATCGTTTCACGAATGTATTTTGACAAAAAAAAAGTTACCGGAAAACCACTGTGTTCTACAGGAAAGAAAAGAGAGAAAATGTGTTGGTGTTCTGATTTTTGTCGTACCAAGAAGGGCTGCAGTTTGAACCTGGTTTTGTAATGTCAGACCACGTAGAATTTAAGTTTTACTTAAGCCTTGGTGTGCTCACCATGGGCAAACCCCAAGGCTTGTGCTGTTAACAGTACTACTATTACAAGTGAGTTACTGAGTTGTGCTGTATTGGTATTTTCGGTTAGGCAGTATAGGGTTGCTGTAGTTAATATTCAGATGTTTTTGCACTGTTGTGTCTTTATTTTGGTTAGGCCTCTTTAGACTAGTGTAGTACTTTGTAGGTTAATTTGTGTATGTAATACCTGTACTGTGTAATGTCATATGTGTGTAGGTTAGTAATTAGCCTATATTGTCCTCGTGACTGACAGCAGAAGTTATCCTTTGAAATTGTACCTTCAAATGGGTCATTTTTCCTGCACATTTCCACTTAAGGTACCAGTCTATGTTTTGCACAGTTTCAGAAAACTGTTCAAAGGAAAGTTTTTCGAAGTAAAGGCAGTCAATTTTGCAAAAAATCAGCCACAACCTGAAGCTAGTGTGACACTGGCATCTCTGAGAATCATTGATGCTGCAATGCAGAAAAACCTTCAGACCCACTAGAAATTCTTTGCAGTTGTTACATGAGAATTCTCTGGATCCTGGGATTATGTGTTCTGTGCATTCACTCCATTGTGAGTTGGTGGTGCATCGTCAGTGAAAAGAGACTTGGGGAGTGCCGAGCTGTGAAGAATTCCTTCCAATTCATGGGTGTAAACTGTTAAACTGTGCTGTGAGTAAGAAGCATGGCAGCTGAATCAGCCTGAACTGACTACCATTCACCATCATCTGAGAACTGAGCACACTATACAGTCTCTTGCATATCGCTGAACAACAACATAGTGACCTGGTTTTTCCATAGGCCTCTCTGGCTTATTGCTTCCTCCAATTTTTTTTCTATTTTAATCCTGTTTTACTGGACATCTTAATCGGCATATAAATGCGAGACAAACTGTAAAAAATGAGATCTTATTTATAGCACTGGCAGTTTTATATCTTTTTAAATGTACCATGAAGTTGACCTTACAAGGCAGATATGTGTAGCTGTGTTAAAGAATATTAAGTGTTTAGTTGTGTCAGTGGTGTTGTTGTTATCATTATTATTATTATTATTCCATTTTGTCTTCTAAATGATGCACAATGGAATGTATAACTTTAAAATCAAATTTTTTTAATATGTTATATGGTTTTAATGTGACATGTTTCCCCTCGTACATAAGAAGCCATCATCTGGCTGAAAACACACCAAAATTATTATATAAATCTTATTATGTTATTCCATATCATCCACATATATACTGTTGAGATTTCAGCTTCACAAACATTGTGTGTGGTAAGCTGAGAACGGTTAAATCTAAGGAACTGTACAATTTCCACAGATGTGTGACAAAAATGGTAAGTTAAAAATTTGTCACAGATCTGTGGATGTAGTACAGTTTCTTAGATTTAACTGCTCTCAGCTTATAATAGTTCTTTTGATATTTGTGATTTGAGACCACAACTGTATATATGGATGATATAAAATAACGCAACAGTTTAAATAGTAATTTTTCTTTGGTGTTTTATCAGCCTGATGATGGATTCTTGTGTAAGAGCTGAATCGTGTGACATTGAAACCATACAACATACTAAAAGGATTTAGTAGTGATGGACAAGTGTTATTGTCACGCCTTGTGTGTCTTCATTACAGGGGGACATCGCACGTAATTCTCTGTATACCTGCTTGCCTTTGAAAGTGCAGCATGTTACAGTTCAGGGACAGTTAAAAGTACTTTACTGTAGGTTCATGTACAGCTACAGGGACATTTTGTTTTCATGGCTCTTCACACACTGCGAACATTCACGCCTTTACTACTGTAACTTCCATAAATATGACATGTGTTAGGATAACATTTTTTATCCAGAATGATTTGATTAGTCACCTTCATTTTAAGCACTTCCTTTGTGGATGTTCATTATATCAATTTCCAAAAGTAGTTCCTAACAAGATGGCTTTTGTGTTCATACCTGAGTCTGTACAGGATTCTTGATAAATAAAAAACAAGCATGTATTTGTATATTTTATGGTTGAAAATTCACTTGTAACATTTCCAGTATTTGTGCATTTTGTTTAAACTGGCAGTAGGTTGGAATGAGTGTGAAAGGTTTTGATTTACTAGTGGTTTTATGTTGAATGGGTTGTTTAAAAATTACAAAGTGGGCATATACCAAGAATGTTATGTAATATTCTTGATTGCGTTATGCCAGCAAGAACAGTTGTTATCAGTAATGTGTGCAGAAAGTGATAAGAAGTATTACAAGGTTTTGATTTACTAGTGGTTTTATGTTGAATTGGTTGTACTAAAAGGATTTAGTAGTGATGGACAACTGTTAGTGTCACGCCTTGTGTGTCTTCATTACTGGGGGACATCGCACATAATTCTCTGTATACCTGCTTGCCTTTGAAAGTGCAGCATGTTAGAATTCAAGGACAGTTAAAAGTACTTTACTGTAGGTTCATGTACAGCTACATTTTGTTTTCATGGCTCTTCACACACTGCAAACATTCACGCCTTTTCTACTGTAACTTACACAAATATGACACATGTTAGGATAACATTTTTTATCCAGAATGATTTGATTAGTCACCTTCATTTTAAGCACTTCCTTTATGGATGTTCATTATAACAATTTTCAAAAGTAGTTCCTAACAAGATGGCTTTTATGTTCATTCCTGGCTTTCCCCAAGTGTTGGCAGTTTTACTTCTGGCAGTCTAAAGTTAAAGTTCATTGAGAAATTTGGGACTGTATAACATTGTTGTAGGTTTCATTAGAGAAGTCAGGGATTTTATAATATTGTTGTTTGCTTGATTAGAGAAGTTGGGGATTTTATGACATTGTTGTAGACTCGATTAAGATCTCATTTGACATTCTTGTAGATTTAATAACTATGGAAAAACTGTTATCATTTTATCCAGATTACTTATTTTAAAATGGACAATTTACTTAATGTATGGTGGTTGGTACAGTGACTATGGTAAGTTTTTGGAGTTACGTATTTTGTAAATAGTTGACTGCAGATGTGTTCGCCATTACAGGTTTTTAAATATGTTGCAGATGCACCCTGGTGTGGCCATTGTAAATCTTTGGCTCCAGAATATATCAAAGCAGCACAAAAATTGGCTGAGCAAAAGTCTGCAATCAAACTAGCTAAAGTAGATGCTACTGAAGAAACTGAACTTGCAGAGGAGCATGGTGTAAGGGGTTATCCCACACTCAAGTTTTTTCGCAGTGGGTCTCCAATTGATTATAATGGTGAGTCTGTACAGGATTCTTGATAAATGAAAAACAAGCATGTTTGTATATTTTATGGTTGAGAATTCACTTGTAACATTTCCAGTATTTGTGCATTCTTTTTAAACTGGCAGTAGGTTGGAATGAGTGTGAAAAGTTTTGATTTACTAGTGGTTTTATGTTGAATGGGTTGTTTAAAAATTACAAAATGGGCATATACCAAGAATGTTACATAATATTCTTGACTGCATTATGCCAGCAAGAACAGCTGTTATCAGTAATGTGTGCAGAAAGTGATAAGAAGTTTTATAAGGTTTTGATTTACTAGTGGCTTTATGTTGAATGGGTTGTTTAAAAATTACAAAGTGGGCGTATACCAAGAATGTTATGTAATATTCTTGACTGCGTTATGCCAGCAAGAACAGTTGTTATCAGTAAAGTGTGCAGAAAGTGATAAGAAATATTATACGTAAATACTAAAATGTAAGTATACACTGTATTTATCATGTGTTCCTTACCAGATAATAAAAGTAACGTAATTTTAACATTATGTATGTTTCTGTTTTAGTTTTGAAGTCAGCATAATTTTATTGTAAAAAAAACTCGATGGTTAATGTAAGAAGTGTGGAGCACCTAGGGGCAGTCTAAGTGATCGGTTTATGATGGGCTGAATGTACAAAGAAATGCGTACCTTTGTGCAACACTAGCCCATGTCAAAAAAAAAAAGAGTCATGTTTCAGGGAATAGAAGTTGATGGTTTTGCAGAAAATTAATTTTGAAGATGAAGTTTAGTCATTGGATCAGTGGATACTCATATGTCCCTTAAAAATGAAGATATGTCACAAGTTGTTATTGCATGAACAAATTTACCTCAAAATGGATGTAGTAAGTGGAAACCGCCAATTTAGGTGATATAGGCTTGTGTAGAACCACGGTACTGAAATGTTCTCAGAGTACAACCAACAAAATGCAACATTTCTCAATTTATTTATTTCTATAAGATGCTCTACATGTTTCAGACAGTTTTTCCATCCATCATCAGGAGCTCAAAACTGCATATACAGCATCAGGCGTTTATCAGACCGTTGCTGCTACCTGCTGCTAGCCTGGACGGCTAGCAGCAGGTAGCAGTAACATTCTGACAAATGCCTGATGCTCTATGTGCAGTTTCGAGCTCCTGATGATGGATGGAAAAACTGTCTGAAACATGTAGAGCATCTTATAGAAATAAATAAATTGAGAAATGTTGCATCTTATAGGTTGTACTCTGAGAATATATTAATGATTCACGGACGTATGAATGTTAAATGTACTGAAATGTATTAGTAGTTGGGTTGGATGGTTATTTACTGAAAGGTATGTGTGTGTTTTTTGTGTGCGACCACTTTCTTTATGGCCTTATCAGTATGTAAGGTTAAAAAAAAAAGGTAATCTTGACCCTGTGTACACCATGAAGCCATGTATGGGGAATATAGGTAAGCTGTACTCATTCTTATCCTTGGCATTCAGTAGAGGTCAGCTGCTGTACGCTTAGGTAAAGAATCCCTGGTACTTATTGAGTAGGAGGCTGGGTGGTCTGCAGAGTTGATCTGTACTTGTTGGAGAACAGAAAAATCTCTTGATGTGCTGGGAATTAAATCCTGGATTGTCCATCTCACAGAAAGGCCCAGTACCAACTGCTGTACAGTGTTAAGTATTTAAGTTTTTGTTTTGTATTGTCCCTTTTATGAACAGTATGTCAGACTAATTTAATTATGCAAAAAAATATATGTTGTATGTGATACAGTACTATATTTGAAGATTTGTAATACTGTATTTGCAGGAGGCCGGACTGCTGAGGAGATCGTGATCTGGCTTTTGAAAAAAACTGGTCCTGTTGCAAAAGATCTAACTTCTGTTGATGATGCTAAAGGATTTGTTGATGCAAGTAATGTTGCAGTTATTGGATTCTTTAAGGTAATTTGATCTTGTAACAATAAAATTGAGGTCTTATGTAGTCTTTTCTTAATGCATTTCATCCAGTCAAAAAGTTTGTGATTCAACAGTTGTACCCCCATATTCAAGTGGTATTCTGAAGGGACTGTAAGTCAATGTTGATGAAGATTCCCAAATTATCAGCATGTTTTGTGGTACATGCAGTGGCATGCTGTTCTGCCTGATGTCCCACACATGCGTCCCAACATCAGGTAGCCTTGTCAGTCTGCGATCCAAACAGCAAGCTTGTAAGTTATCATAATGTCCCAACAGGCAGATGGTTTGTGCAGATGGTACTGTACTTATACTGCATGGCAATCCATCCTGGTCACAGATTTGCACACAATAATGTAGTTCCCTTGCTCATTTATGTTGCTTTCACACAGGTGCACAGAGTAATAACACAACAGTCTTAGACTTAGTAGCTACAGAGCAGAAAAATACAGTCGTCTTGGTTGTGATGCTTTGTAACCTGGTAGAAATGTGCCATTGTTTTAGAGGAACCTGCTGACTCCATCTTCAGAGTAGATGGAGGTGGTATGTTGCAACATAACAGTTGCTTGTTACTGAATGGTATGATGTGATATCCAAGAAGACAGTATTTTCTACAGTCACCAGAGAGAACCCTGAAGCTGATGTAGAATTGATGCTACAAAATTTCCTGTGGCTAGAGAACTGTTATTAACTTTGTGTTGCCAAACCACATTGAACAGTTACAGCTCCTGTTCTGGTCTGACCCTTTTTGGCCACTTACAAAGTTATATACAACCGTTCTGTGTGCAACCGTTAAATGGTTTCATTGTGTTATTACAGGATACTACATCACCAGCTGCCAAGAACTTCCTAGCAGCAGCTAATGCAATTGATGACTATCCATTTGGTATCACATCAGCAGATTCTGTGTTTAGCGAGTACAGTGTCGATGGTGAGGCAGTTGTCCTCTTTAAGAAGGTAAAGTAAACCAAAATGTATGATGAAGGTAAAAAAGTAAAGACAGTGTTAGCCAATCTCAAGTGATGTTCACAGCAGTTAAGTAGTTCACGAATAAAGTACGGTGTTTGTTCTTTGATCAGTTTAACAGGTATTATGTATCCGCACCTGTGACAATTCACCAAAATAAAAGGCTGATCTATGATTTTTTTTAAGATCTGAAATTAGCCCTTTGTATGAACATCTAAATGGCCTGCTATGTGAGGAATCTGTGGGGGTAGGGGGTCTAGCCACACTGCCAGTATTGAGATACCAGTGGCAGAAGATTAGTGGAACAATAAAAAGTGGAGAAAACCAAAGTGGCTGCTCCAGTACCATGTATTCCACCAGAAATTCCACATTGGCAGCCCTGGGATTGGATGTGGACCTCCTCATTGTTAATCTGGCAAAAAACTGCCTGACCTATCACAAATATTGTACATTATGGCTGTTAATGGTCCTCCGTTTACTCAGGCTGTTAATGGATGCACTTGGAAATCATAAAATGAAAACAAAGGAACTGTTGTAAACAATTGCCACATTGATACAGCAAGGCTGCCTCTTTGTTTGTCTAAGTGAGAAATGAGAGTGAAGTGCTAAACTGCTGGAGACACGACATGTTATTGCCACATATGGACTGCCACTACCTGACAATCTCTCATGTTGTGTTAGCCATAAAATGGTGACAAACAAACCATTATGAATGTGTTGTTTGTTGGTGATGAACATTTTGAATGGCTGTCAGCTGTAAGCTTCTGAGGTAAGGAGCAGATTGATCAGTGTGTCAGGAACAACTGAAGTATTACTGGTGCTGGATATGTGTCTGAAATGGGTGTCAGTTTGGGAGAGAAGTAGTTCAAGATAGGTTAATGCAAAATGTTCTGTTTTGTTGGAATTCAAACGTTTTTGGACTGATGGACAAAGTGCATTGAAAAGCTGCGTGGTTACTACCTCATGTCGCACACATTCTGCAACTATAAACCTGAATTTAACAAAGAAATGCATTATTAAATTATCAGAGCCTGACACTGCCTTGACAAAATATTCATAGCCTTCAGCTAGTAAAATTGTTTACTGATTGTCATGACTGAAAGTATATTTGTCATTTTCCTGTGATCACTGTTGACAGAGAGATGGTGAGTTATATTTGCAAGTGAGACTTGCCTCAAGTCCAAGCTGTAACATAAGTTAATCTTCTTTGATACTAAGAAAACTTCATTCATATTTTGTCATAAAACAGAACTAATGGAGTTCATGAATGTGGAAAGGGTATGCTCAAACATGGAGATAATTTGAGGCATTGTAACCCTCCCTGGAAACATACAGGTACATTTAAAACAGTAATGACACCAGTAGGCACTTAGGATTGTATATAACATCCCCCAGGCTGGAGGACTGCCCCTTGTTGGATGTTTGCAATGGCATATTTAATATAATTACAGCTACCCCCATCCACAACCTGCAGACATGCCAGGCCATGGTGACAAAACAATCCACGTAACATGAGAATTTATGTGTATATTTAAGTATATATGAAATAGACATGGATGTGGTATAGCTATTAACCTGTTAAAGCCTACTGGTTATGTGATGCACAAACCGGTTTAACATTCAAGAATTTTACATTCTGCCATACTATTTGTGTGTTTTGTATTTATCTCAGAACAAATAGCTACTTTTGCCCTATATAACGCCAACTAATTGGTTTTTATAACTGAGATGAGAAGTGTGTAATGCGCAGTACAAACTGCATCTTTAAATAACGCAGTCTGTGCTTCGTCTTGAAAGGGTTAATGGTTTGTGTGATGTCAGCCAAAGTGAAGAAATATTTACTGATAAGCTTGTGTTACTGAAATTTGTAGAAAACTGGATTTTGCAAAGGAACACCTTCTCTTAAATGGGGATTAAGAATGTGGTCTGGGTTTGTTTTAGTGGTCTGTATAAAATGTAGCTTTTGTGTGTTAGGATATGCCTAATCTGTGATGCGTATGTACTGTATTGGAACACATTCTTCTTCAACCTCATCTGCCCCCAAAAGTACATTGAAATTTTAGAATGACTTTAATATACAACGCAATTTAATCCCAAAAGCTCAGTGTACTTAGTGTTTCAGAGTTTTTGAATGTACTGTACTCATATTTACATTATGGAGGTGTATTTTATGACAAGATGAAAATGGTAATGAGTAAAGAATCTGTACTCGCCTGTTTCAGTTTGATGAGGGTCGTGCTGAATTGGAGGGTGAAATCACTGAAAAGAATATCAAGAAGTTTGTTACATCACAGTCTCTCCCGTTGGTTGTTGAGTTCAATCATGAAACAGCACAGAAAATATTTGGTGGTGATATAAAAAGTCACCTTCTCATGTTCCTCTCACAACAGGATGGTCACGTGGATAAGTACATTGAAGGTGCCCGTGAAGTTGCAAAGGAGTTCAGGGAAAAGGTATTTGCTCACATTTTGAATTACCCATGCACCATTGTTATTCTAATAAATAAATACAGCATGGTTGGTGTTCTGGTAACATTGAAATAAAAGTGTACGTTCCTGCCTTGATAACTTGATGTGTTTGCATGAGAGGGTTGACTGAAGTGGGACCAAACTGCTATATCACTGGATTATCAGCCTATTGATACTTTAATAATCAGTGATGTATACATTTATATCTTACAAACTTAATTTTTTATTGAAAGGTTTGTATTTTTGATGAAGAATTTTGAGCTCGTACACTTTTACACACATTACATCGCGTACAACAGATGAAATATGATAACAGAGTCTATAAACATGTTCTGTCTTATTGTAGTAGATAATTCTGGGTGAAGAATAGTGCTTTGTTTTTGTTATACTGACACTGAAATTATTTCCTAAAAGATCAGAAATTGGGCAGAGGGTCTTGATTGAAAGATGCATTAAGATCTCATATTTTGTATTCACTTTGGTGACAGTGAGAAATGGTCTTCTTCTAACAACCCAAGACTGCAGTAGTATGAGTCTGTAATCTTGGGCTGATACTAATACAGTCAGTGGAAAAGTAAGGTCGTGCTTATCCTCCTGGCTTGTGTACAAGGTAACTTGTCAGGACGGAATAGTACTGAGACAGTATACAGGAAGTGTCATAATTAGGAATGTCTGAGACTTAACAAACATCCATACATCAAGTACTTAGTAAATGAATTGTATTCTTAGTTTCATGTTTTGTGTTATTTCATTATTGGTGTTACAATTGTTCCTGCCATATCTACCATATTTAACCTTAATTGTTAAAGTAATTGTTAGTTGTTAAATATGCTATTGGCTGGCTTTGGAGACTTGGTGTGTGTGTAACTTTGTCATAGGCCTACAAAAATAATCTACAAACACAATTTACTTCAAAGTATGCATGTAACTATGTCAGCACTCTTTATGTAGTGAAAAATAATGCATTACATCTAGACCGCAGCTCTCTGTGACGTAGTATAAGCAGATAGACCGAGTGTCAGATTTTTATTAAATTTGGTATAGGAGTTGAATCCAAAAAGTTGTCAATCGGGCATGAATTCTGCAAAAATTGGCACTGTGAAAGGCGTACTTTACTTTGGGATGTAAATTAAATTTTGCCTACATTTTGTACATTTTGGTCCAGTGTGAATAAAATTTGTAACAGGATATGTCTGGAAAGATTTGAGTGTTATGGGTTTTGTGCAAATTGGTGCAGTGACGGCCAAACTGCAGGGTAATTTGCGTTTGTGCTTGCCACTCTTGTTTTGCAGTTTGGATGAATTTTGATGTAAGACATCTGAGTGTGAAGTGAAAGGTTTTGCAGGGAAGACCATGCTCTTCATACAGGCATAAATTAAACTGCATTTAAGTTTGTATTGACATCCTTAGCATCATCCCCTCACCCCCACTGCTCCAACAGCATTTCTCGCTTGGCTGGGGCATGACAGTGTTTCATAATTACCATTACAGTTGCAAAGATAATGACTGGTGTGGGTGGCTTGCTGCTGTTACATTCCAAAAACTTATGTTGCTGTATGCTTTCTTCTGGGTAATTCCCCAGCATCTAAATTTTATATGCCGATGTTTCGGAACACTGTTCCATCTTCATAGGCGGGTAGGTACCTACCTGCCTATGAAGATGGAACGGACAGTGTGTTCCGAAACATTGGCATATAAAATTCAGATGCCGGGGAATTACCCAGAAGAAAGCATACAACATTCAGAACACGGCAAAAGTTTGAAATCAAGAACTTATGTTACATTTGTGTCCCATCCACAGAAACAAATATTCCAGTCATATTGTAGTTCCTGACCAAGAAGTGTGAATGATTGTTGTAGTGCAGTGACATTTAGAGGAGTGACATGTCCGATATAATTATACATTGTTTATGTGGTCGTTTTTTCAGGAGCAGGAGGATTGGATGGTAAATGCAGGAAGATGATTTGTGTGGCAATTAGGGATAGAAGTTTCACTGAATATTCCTCCACTTGGTCTAGACTGCATGTCAATGTGGATAGATGTACCACTACTTGAAATTTCTTCCTTTTTCAGTGGGTGCACATGAAAGTAAATCAGGGGGCCATTTGATGATTGATGTTTGTAAAGTCATTGAGAAATGAATTATGCATACTTTTCAGGTTTTGTTTGTATCCATCAATTCGGATGAAGAAGATCATCAACGAATCCTTGAGTTTTTTGGAATGAAGAAGGATGAGGTTCCGGCAATGCGACTGATTCGCTTGGAGGAGGACATGGCTAAATATAAGCCTGGAAAGCCTGAACTTAACAAAGATAACATAAAGTCATTTGTACAGGACTTTATTGATGGGAAACTTAAAGTGAGTAATGAGAAAGATGTCTTTTTATATGTATTGGGTCTCTAAATTTTTCTGCAGTTCTTTATCAGAATGGTATTCAATTTTGAAATTATTTATTGTGTGCATTTTGCTCAAAATATGTATTTAGAGAACCAAACAAATGCACTTGTGACGAGCATACCCATACAGTCACTCATTACTCCTACATGCTTCTGCATGTCCGTGTCATCGTCAGAGAGTTCGTACACCATATTTGAAACTTGCTAAATTACAAATCCCCTGCTCGAGGATGGCATAGACGTGCCGAAACACGTATAAATAGTGAGGGACTATACATATGTGTTTGTTGTATGTGAATATGTTTGGTTTTGTAAATGAATATTTAGGTATTGAATTGTTCACTAGGTACAGTGTTGCTCAGATGTGTTCATAAGTGAAGCTGTTAGTGAACATAATATTTGGTATGTACATTACTACAAGATCTGTTATTGACTACAACTACAAGCAGTTTGTGAAGCCATCCTGTTACATTGAACAAACTTTGGCTTTTTGACTGCCTTGACAAAACAGATGGGTTAATTTTTGGTTAATGGATTTTGTAGGGCTTGGAACCACAGCTTTGTGTGAATGTTACCAACCGCATATTCTATTGCCTCAGATTGCTTCGACTATTTTCGGGTGATGCAAGTAACTATTCTGTTGGGTCTCAGTGCTTGCTGAGAGCAGGCATATTTTTACAGCATTTCTTTTATATTGCTTGCATAATGTTGGCTTGAAGAACTGCACTGTTCAGGTTATGCATGACTGAAGTTAATGTTTCAGTTTGCTCATATAGTGGGTGTATATTATGTGCTAACAAAAGAACAGATGCATGTTTCCACAAAACCATCTGAAGTGTAATGTTCTCACATTAATCAAGTATTTAGTACTTTTTGTATAGCCAGTCTCAAGAAGGCCATCGCTACATAACTCCAACCTTCCTGGAAAAAGAATTTTTTTTGCAAAGCATCCAACTACTTTTCTTACTGGCAGTTACATTTTGTCAAACTGGACATATCTGAGTGACACTGTATTAATGAATCAAACAATTGTTTACAAGAAATGCAATTTTGAATGTGGCCTCACTTTGTGATTAGAAAACACAAAGGTGTACATAGTAAGACCATCATGCATATGAGGTCATTTGCAAGCACAGTGTAGCAAGTTATCTTCCTGTAAAATACTGCGACTTCATGGAGAAGGATGGAGAGATTGTCGGAATTTCATAAACAAATGCAGTGATTTGAACTGCTTAGGGTTTTAGATGAGCTGATTACACAGTACTAAGCACATGAGTGTGAAACTAAGAAAAATATGCCGTGAAGCAGTGTTGAAGATGTTTGGTGCTAAGGCAAATGTGGTGTTAGGAATATATTTGCATTGCAGTAGTGTGTCACTGTTGCGGGTTGCGCAGGTACACTGCAGATGACATTAAATGAGCAGCAGTGTTTTGAAACAGGTTTTTAAAATTCTGTTAGTGAATGTTTTTGACACAATTGTAATCAGACACACACAAGTCAGTATTGCTGTGTACTTGACCATAGGTGTAACTTAATGTAGCCTAATTTGCTTATGTTTGCTTTAACATTTTTTGTCACCATAAACAGATATTTTAGACTCAACACAAAATTAAATTGGTGAGACTTATAGTCAGAAGAAAATACTGTACAAGCCCAAATATAAGGTAAGGGTTTTTCTTGTCTTTTTCCTTTCTTTCTCTTTATTTCCCCGCCCCCGAAGAAATAGCTGTGCAGTAAATTAGGGGTCACCTTATGAGTAGGGCCTTACAGCATTTTCCAGTAACACATCTGGGACTTATTTCCTAGTAAACAGTGACCACCATATTTACCTGATTGCGAGATGACTCTGGTGTATGAGGGGGTGCTGATAAGTCCTTAGCCCGACCAGGAAGGAAACAAGCTACAGCGACCAAACTGGGGATTTATTCAACTTAATCCCCACGAGGCTCAGTACACTACTTAACCCATTGCTCTGACTTTTGCATGTTGCTCAAAAATATTCAGAAGTTGTTCATCCAACCACGTCTCTGCGGCAGCAATGACCTCCACGTCAGACAAAAAAAAGGCAACTTTTCAATTGTTTTTTCAGTCCAGGGTACATGTGGTAGTCCAACGGGGCCAGATCCGGGGAATAGGGTGGGTGATTAAGACAATGGAAGCCCAGGTAGGCCAGTTCCTTCTGGGTTGCAAGTGCCTGGTGAGCTGGTGCAATGTCGTGCAAGTACAAGACCGCCTTTGTGACCTTCTCACAGCATTTTTCCTTCAAAATGTCCTTCAGTTGCACCAGCAGAGATGAGAATACTCCATGTAGATAGTTTGGCCCTTTGGAAGATGATCAATAAGGAGGATGCCATCTTGATCCCAAAATATCGAGGTGAGAACTTTTCCTGTGGATTTTTTGGGACAGGATGAGCCACTATGCCGCCACTCCATTGATTGTTGCTTTGTCTCCGGGTCATAGTGATATAACCAGGTTTTGTCCATGGTCACCAATCGCAACAGGAAATTGTTTGGATTGCCCCCAAAAATTCCAAAAGTTGCTCAGACGGCTGGCACTGTTGATGTTTTTGATCCGCGTTCAGGCATTTCGGGACCCACTTTACAGAAAGCTTCCTCATGTCCAAATCTTCATGAATGATGGACCAAACCCACTCATGTGAGATGCCCAGTCACTCAGCATTTGACTTAGCCGAAATCAAGCAGTCTTCCAAGATTAGCTCATGATTTTGGTAAGTAATCTCCGGGGTGGTCACTGTTTTGGGTCGTCCAGGACAAGGCACATCACAGGTGGAAAAACTACCGCATTTATACTGGGCCACCCAGTTTTTGACGGTGGCATATGTTGGTGCATGTTCCCGTAATGTTTCTGTCAGAATGGCGTGAATTTCCTTCGGTGCCATGCCTTGCAGGAAAAAAAACTTGATGACAGCTCATGCGCATTGCCAGACAGGCTTCCTTTCAGCCTCTGTAACAAGAAAAGAATTGCAATTTGGCACATGAGTAGGCTCCTCTTTCCGACACTATCAATTCCATCCTACGACATCAGGAAGTAGGTTGGGCTAAGGACTTATCAGCACCCCCTCCTAAGACAACCCCCCATTAAAACACATCTGCCAAAGAAAAGTGTATCTTTCAAAATCTAATATATCTGTTAAGAAAAATATTTTACTATTAATTGCATACACTTAATACACAAAGCATGTAAGATTCTATCTACCTTTACCACCAACCAGTATCACTGTCTCCAGCTTTACAGTGAGTGCCTTCATCTTTCTCATCCTCTCTGTCAACATTCCCATCTTCTTCACTGCCATTCCACAATATATCATCATCAGTCCCACTGCACTGGATATACAGCACTTCTTAAAACCCTTCATAGTCACATCTGCTGAGTTGCGTGCCATGCTGTTATGATCCACATTAACTAAATAATACATTTATATTGTTTAATTTATAAACTTAAGTGAACCCATGATGATTTACAGTTTTCTGTACAGATGGTGTTAGTGGTGCCCATAATTTTAAATACATGTGTTCTAGTTTTTTGTGTTGTCTCTGACCTGGTCAGACTGGATGGCTTTTTTATGATTTTTAATTTGTGGATTGGTCCAGGTTCTGTTTTTGAGCCCTGTAGTCATTTTTTAATTTTTCAGTAACCATTTTCCAGTTACTACCCTTGGACTAGATTTGTTCTCAGGCACACCACTTAACAAGTTACTGTTTCTATGGTATGCAGACACTGAGAATAGCTCAATCTAAAGGGTATATCAGGTTAGGTGCTTCTTTTCCTGAAAACAGAAACAGAGTAGGCTTCCAAAATGTCATGCTTCTTTCAAAAATTATGTGATGGATGAAGTCCCATAAGAAGATTGTGTTGGTTAACTTAAGCCATGCTCTCTTCTCTCTTTTGGATTTCTTGACAAAGATGGGGCCAATAGGTTGTCCCGAAACATCAGTAAAGAATTACTACTATGTGTTGCGTAATACCCCAGAAGAGCACATACCGCACATGATGATGTGGCGATGCAGGCCTTGGTTTTGCTCCATATGGTCAGGTTCAGTGTGATCCAGTTTTGTGCAGTCGGGTGCAGCACTTCACACACGAATTTGACGACCTCACATTAAACCTCGTTTTGCATTGCAGTAAATATAGCAATAAGACATTCAGAGTGTATGAATAATGCCACATAATGGATCCTATTATACACTAGTACATGAAGCACTAAATTCAACTTGCCTTACAATAAAAGAAGATGAACTCTTTAGGGCAGATGATGGAGCAGGCAGGAGCCTCTCAATGTTAGAGTACAAAGTCTGACATCCCAAAAAACAGCGATCTTCACATCTCCCATGGATCTGTTGTCAGTAATATGTACTGTGGTATGTTGAAGGATTGGAATGTGTAGTGTAAAATGAGTTGGGATGGCTGTGGAAGGAAGTGGGTTGTGAACTTGAGAAAACATTATCAGCATGTTTGTTAGGTAGTTTGGGGGCTTGGCAGTGGGAACTGTCTGGGGGAACTGCAGCTTCACATTGTTTCTACCCTGGCAGAATGTGGACCTCACAGCATCAGGTTATTGTGTTGTGGCTGTAGTAATGAATTGCCACACATTGGTCTGGGAGTCCAAAAGTTTGGCTGCGCTTTTGCTACCAGGGATTGTAGTTATCTACAGTCAGGTGGATCAAGAAAATTGCCACTTCAAGCAAATTCCCTGTAAGCAGTAAATTTCCACTTATAAGATATAATGTAAATTATGTGTTACAGAGGACAGTGTTTGTATATAATACTTTGTACATGTTAGCATAAAATGTGAACATCTTTTTTAGTAATATGTATGAGGGAATGCAAACTGAGAATGTTTTCTGGTGGAAAATTTGTGGTTCACAAATGTGATCCTTGGAAGTGAGGGGAATTTTTATGTACCGTTCTTCACAGAAAAATTAATCTTGTGTGTATGTGTGTGTGTGTGTGTGTCAGTGGCTGAGATAAGGGGACCCCATGTATCACAAAGCTTTCATCCATTTTCACATGCCAGTAGCTGATGTGTCCACACTGCCTATGACATTAACCTGCCATGATGAATTATCAGACTGAAACATAATGAAGAGTTATTTCATCCTCTAAGAAGAACTGAGCAGGTTTGTTACTGTGCGTACTCTTAACAGGGGATGTTACGTACACAGTTCGTCCAATAAATATCGTGTTGGATACGTAAGAAGGGAGTGCGACTAAGTAATTTTGTGTTTGTAGTTCTCACGCATTATTTCTCTTTGCAGCAACACTTGTTATCACAAGATTTGCCAGAGGATTGGGATAAATTGCCAGTGAAGGTTCTGGTTTCCAGCAACTTTGATGAAGTGGCATTCAACAAAGATAAGGATGTGTTGGTAGAATTCTATGCTCCTTGGTGTGGACATTGCAAGCAGTTGGCTCCAATATATGACCAGGTCAGATGAATCATTGCCAGTCAGTTTTTTAAGAGGTTCAACAAAAGATGAAGGGAGAATGTTGTCTTATACAGAACTTTGTTGATGCTCTTTCTCCGGTGGAGGTAACTGTGAACTTATTTTGATGTGATGCAGTAAGTCTTGGGTAGTCTTTTTGAATATATGGCATGATCAAAGAGCATCAGAACTGAAACCATGAAAAGTCAGAGTCTGTAATTACAGGAAAGGTAAAAAAAATTAGCAGCCAACACTGTGTCATGTCACAAGACTGTAGCTTTCATGTTGAAATTGGTTGCTGCACATTGAAGCAAATCAGAAGCACCTTTTTCTGCCATCACAGTGAGACATGTGCCTCATTTGGATAAAATTGCCTGATACGAACCATCATAAATTCGGGTCTCTCATCAGTCATTTTATGATTACTTTAGTAGTAACTTAACGACTTCCACTGTTACAGATTTTTAGTTAATTTTACATCACATGTAAATATTCCATAACCACACCTGCCAGATCTGTCTGTCCTGTATCTGAGCACTGCCTTCAAGCCTACTTTATTTGACAGAATAAGATAATTTATTTTATATAATATACACTCATGTGTCACTTAATGATGGGGATACATTCTGAGAAATGCGTCGTTGTGTGAATGTCATAGAGCATACTTACACAAACCTATTTAGTGTAGCCTACTACACACCTAGTCTGTATGTTATAGCCTAATACTCCTAGGCTACAAACCTGTACAGCATGTTACTGTACTCAATACCATAGGCAATTGTACACAATGGTAAGTATTATATTTTATATTATATTATAATCTTATGGGACCACCATCATGTATGCAAAACGTAGTTGACCAACATGCCGGTATGGGGCGCATGACTGTAATGCTATGACGGAAGCTTTTTTACCCTTCCTCCTCCCCCTTCCTCTTCCTCCTCCTCCTCTTCTTCTTCTTCTTCTTATTCTTCTTTGTACTCTTCCTCTCCTCTTCTTCCTCTTCATCCTTTTCTTTTTCCTCTTCTTCTTCCTCTTCCTCTCCCTCTTCTTCCTTTTTCTCTTCTTCCTCTTTTTCTTCTTCCTCTTCCTCCTCTTCTCCTCCTCCCATATACACTGTATATAAAGGTCTTGTGGTTGTAGTTGTTTGTACTATTTGTAGCTAGGGGAAAGTATCATTTGCTAACGTAAGGTTTTATTTTTCTTCTTTCCTCTGCATAGCCTGTTGATGGATTTTTGAAAGTTGAAACGTGTATGTAGCTGGGTTCATGCCACGAAAATATGAGTTGTGTTTGACAGATAAAATAGTTGGTTTTGTTTCCTTAATGATATAGTCTTCTGTCATGTTGTGGCTGAATCACACACTTCAGTTACCAGTTGGAGGCGGTACAGGGTGTTCATTTCACTGTCAGCATACATTTGTCAGTTATTTCTACTCAGGATCTCATGCTGAGCTTATTCTTGTGGCTCCATTTATGTTATGCACCATTTCATAAATTTTTTTTACTATCTCTTTTGAGAACCTTAGTTCTCACATGTTCTTGCTCTTGTACCTTCCTAAAATACATGTGAGAAAAACAGTAACTTCATGCATTGATTACAAGTGAGTGGATTGGAATGAGCTGTTAACTCAATGTTTCCTTGTTACTGCATGTTTACATGGCACACTTCATCCAAGATATGAATTGAGTCTTGATACTCTTTTCAGACTTAAACTTAGATGATTTTCCAGTTGCAGCATTTCATAAACACTATTTGAAATGGAATTTGAATTTGTCATTGATAGTGCTGCCTTATGTCATCATCATCATCATAACCCTTGTATGTTTTGGAATTCTGTTTTAAAATCTTACGTTACTACTGCACCTCACCTCTGAAAGTATTTCCCTTCATGAAAGAGATGGTTTCCAGGTACTGTGTGAATACAGGTGTAATTTTGAATGTCAGCCTTTCACCTTACTGAATGAAATTGGGTCTGCAGACTACAGAAGCTGGGCAGTTACCCTGTTTGTATTTGTCATAAATTTGGAGTTTATGCAAAATTTTCAACTAATGCCTTTCCACATTGCTTTTGAAGTACTGTCAAAATTAAGAGTGAGACTGCAGTTTTATTGCTTTGATCCCTTTATTTGCATCTTTAGGACGGGAGATACTTGATTTTTATTTTGCTTGCAGTGAAGCTTCAGTCTGCAATGATGATGGTGATGTATGATTCTACCATGATATTTAAAATACATTATCCTCTAAGAAGACCTGAGCAGACTGAAGTTTCTTTAACATTGCCTATAAGAATAAGACAGTGTCAGATCACTGGAAATCTTAATTTGTGTGTCTTGGAATTCTTGCCCTATTTCAGATAATCTTGTACTAATTATTACATGTTTAGTTAGGTGGAAGTCCATATAGAGCATTAGTTTCTTGAAAAGCTAAATGTTGCTCAACCAGTCTGACATTATGGAACCTAAAGGTTCATGTCTGTTCAGACAAGTCCCAGTTGGCACTCTCTTGCTTGTAGTTTACATAAGTGTCCATTTTAGTTTTTCACACCAGTCTACACTTAGGTTTTGCAAGTGGTATCTTCGCTAGAGGTTTCGTGGCCAAGTTTTTTGATTCATTTTTCATCTGTCCCATGTATGCTGCATGTCCCACCAATTTCTTCCACCATGAAGTGGTTTCCAAAATAATTGGTGATGAGCATAAATTATGAAGAACAGTTACTAACCATATGATACCTCTTCTCTGTTAGGTTCAGCATTCTGCTCTACAGCTTTTATATTCAAACCTTAATTGAAAGACCTAGTTTCCTGCCCACTTGAAACAGGCAAGACAAGTTTTGTGTTGTACTGTTCACATTTTTAGATGGGGCTCAGTTGGACATCATGTTTGAGTGAGTAGCAGTGCTGCTTCATATTCAGATGGTCCTGGTTTCATCTCATTTCCTTACTAGTGAAACTGATGGCTTCTGTCATGTCCCAGTGGCTGTAACCCAGTCTGAATCACCACTTGGTACAGGCACTTGCTTCCATGTCCTTTCTGTTGCTTTACAGTGAATAATAGAGTAATAAAGTCATGCTGTTGATGAAATTAGATTCATTATAGTGAAATTGTGCTATGCTGAAATTCATTACAAATATTGGAGTGGTAGTTACAGACATGTAAATGAAATGTAAGAAAAACAAACCAACCATGTTTACTTTCTAAAGAAAATCCATAATTATTTTCTGTGCAGCCAGATTTTAATGCGATTTTTTTTGTTAAATTTTGGAGAATTTCACTGCTCTCCAGTACATGTTTCAGAATGCCTTTGTTGGACATTGTGAAGTGCTGGAGACATCTTGCCATGTTGAATGCTTCTGTAACAGTAATGACATTTTCATCATCACCATTGCTGCCTTCTTCCTGGTGTAACCTTGTCACCAGATGCCCTGTCCCTGGCACAGTGTTGTTCCCTGTGAGCTTGCCTGCAGTGTCAGCATTTTCCACACAGAAGTTATCCAGTGCCACCTCAACATAACATCTGATTTTTGGCACAAATGTTGCCAATTTTTCACCACTTTCACTTACACATTTATCTTGCAGCATAATTCCAGCTTTCTGAACACAATTCACAGCTGTAGCAATGCTTAATATACCATCAGAGTCACCTTGAGCATCCTGTTGCACATTTACATTTGTGTCACAACGCACTGAAATGTTGGCCATCATTTGCTGAATTTGCCATGACCTGTAGTGCACTTTGCAGCATGTATTATTCCCTGTGCCTGAGGAAGGCAGATAATGCACATTCTTCAGACAGTGTGGTTTTCTGTGTGTGGTAGTGGTACCTGGGGAACAGCTGGCATGTACATGACAGGAAAAAGTTGTACTGCTACTGCAAGAAGGGGTGCACCTCATGTGGCATAGTTTGAAAACACTTGACATAAGAGCTGGTGGTGTGTGAACAGAGAGGTAGTATTGTCATACAGGACATGAAAATAGAATCTTGTCTGATGACACCATGAGTGATATGAAATGAGAGTCACATCTGGCAGTCACAGTGTGTCGCCTCACAACACTGTTAACTGGTGAGTTAATGTCTTCCCTGTTGCTAGTAATGTGAAGTATGCCATTGTTCTGACCTCACAAGACAGTGATGCTGTTCCATGGTAGCAGGTTAGACCACATCACTTGGCTGGCAATGTCGGGTTGCTCTTGGGACAGGTGGTTTTGTGTCATAGGGTTTTATTCATTGGATTGCTGCTGTGGAACACAACTGCTGTGACCATTGTGTACATTCTTGTAATTCTCCGTATTGTGTTTGCCTTTGTGCTACTTTGTAATTCCTTTCTCTTTTGCCAATCTCTTGTCTTGCATGTGAAGCACTGTGCACCAGTTTGTACAGTGATTTCTTTTTGTATTTTATGTAGCAAGATGGATTTATATTTCATTAAACTGATGATTTTTTTGGAAGTGGACTCCTTGGAATGAGATATTTTTACATAGGAAGTGTTATGAATTGGTGGTGCCCAGAAAAAAATTTTTACTGAAATTTTGTTGTTCCGGTGTTTTTTAAAATGATATTTTGTTGTACTTACTAAATTATTTGACAGGATGCAGTTTGAATTATAGACATGGTCATTAAATAAACAGTAAAGTAATGGGAGATGGAAGGACTGAAGTTTTGAACTGAATTGTCTGAGAAATGATGTGGTTGTTGTTCACAGCTGGGAGAGAAGTACAAGGACAGCGATACTATTGTGGTAGCAAAGATGGATGCCACAGCAAATGAGCTGGAACACACCAAGATTACCAGCTTTCCTACACTAAAACTCTATACAAAAGGAGAAAATAAGGTCAGTGTACTGTTCTTCCCAGTCATAAATTAATGCTTTTAGTTGGTAAACTTGATCGTTAAAAAAAAATCTTTTTTGTTATTTACCGATTTGGTGAGAAATTTTGCAGTTCTGAAGATGTACCCTCACCTGTTGATACATTGAGCCCCACTAGGTGGCACAGGTGGTGGGGGGGCTCAGCACCCTGTTTATCTCCGCCGGCTGTTTGGGTGACCGAGCTCCGCAGCTAGGATTTCTTGCGGGATAGAGTAAGCAACAGTCTCATGAAACGCATGTACCCATCACAGGGATATAAAGCAAATAAACAATATATTATAAGCACTAGGTAGATAGTACGTACAAAAGGTAGGAAACAAATAGATCACTAGAGCCAGCAGCACTGGGCTTGCTGTTACACATACAGCATGTGGCCTGACATACATACGTAAATTAAATAAGACTCAAAACACTAGCAAGCAAACAATATCAGGCTGACACTTCAACATAGCACTGTTGCACATACAGAATGTAGCCTGACATACATACGTAAATTAATCAAGACTAGAAACACTAGCAAGCAAACAATATCAGGCTGACACTTCAACATAGCACTGTTGCACATACAGAATGTAGCCTGACATACATACGTAAATTAATCAAGACTAGAAACACTGACAAGCAAACAATATCAGGCTGACACTTTAACATAGACAACCTTAGAAAATGCATGGACATGAAATGAGTAACCCAGAAAGGAAATATACAGAACCAACAAAACCGCTCACTGAAAATATTTTGCTCTCGCGAAACTCAATCGTGCTTCATAACAGGCCCACACTAGCCTAGTCTGCCCAGTCAGATTAGCGTGCGGCAAACTTCGGCCCCGCAGCGATAGCTAAACGCGTGCAGCAACTCATATCACTGAACAGAGGTCACAGAGTTACGTACAAAACAGTAATAAACCTGGGAGTGATACAAACTCATTCTCTACTATACTTATTTACACAGTGTTACTCTTGAGTCCTATACATAACACTAGAAGCACGTTTACATTATTCATGTCATAAACCGACATGAAAATATATGGCACGAAGCCATTACCTCTACCGAGCACCCCCGGCTGCCGGCATGACTCGCCCCACAGCCAAAACTTCAATTTGGAAAAGTGAAGAACCAGGACCGAATCACAAAGTCTGTAGTCATGCCAAAATGTCACACCGCATGCAGTAGACCACCGGGTCAGGCAGATCGCTCCTCGCCAGTCAACCTTCCTTCCACGAGAGCTGAATCACAAGAGAAAGTTCCCAGGCCACACAAGCCCTGAGCAAAGCTCATGCAACACACCCCCCTCAGCCCACTCACGGCAACCAATCGCCGCTAGGTAACCAAAGGTTGGAGATGAAAGTTCAAGTGAACAGGCTTCCGCCTGGAGACAGCCTTGAGCCAAACCCAACCGGTATGGCTCAACATTACAATTACAGTTTTGTGTAGTACTCGTGAAAACACCAAGGCAAAGCTGCACATCACCCACAAGTGTGGCAGTACGTTCTGGTGGATGGATATATCCTTTTACTGCTGAAGTGTGCTGCAAGCCATGTAACATGTTTCTCCAAAACACATAGCCTGTCCAGTGGCAAATTTCACTCCCTATCCAGTGAATGAAGTTGTGCATAGTCTCTGTGAGTCATTTTGAAATGTGCCATCCCCATTGTATGTAGTAATTAATAGGTAGGGTAATTACAGTCAATAACACAACAATGTATATCTATTTTATGTTTATTAGAAGATGATAAAAAGTGCATGTTTCAGCCAATGTTGGCCATCATCAGGTTTTTCATCCAGAAGAACTGTATGCTGTAGGAGTGCTTATATAAAGCATTCAGCCGTGTATCGAATGCTTTATATAAACACTCCTACAGCATACAGTTCTTTCGGATGAAAAACCTGATGATAGCCAACATTGGCCGAAACATGTAGTTTTTATTATCTTCTAATAAACATCAATTAAATATACATTGTTGTGTTATTGACTGTAATTACCCTACCTATTAATCTTGTGAGTCTTTGTTGTCCCACCTACAGAGAGTTATCATGTCTAAGAAGCAAAGCAAAAAAAAGAAACATCCACTACCACATTTGAGATTGTCTGGCCTAGAGTGCAGTTAACTGGCCACATTCGCTCAATCTTTTAGCAGTGGAATTTTTCTTGTCAGGCTGCCTGAAGGCCAAAATGTATGACACGGCTTGTCAGCATCCCTGACTTTAAACAATGTATTTTGCAGTGTATTGAAGCCATCTCTTATGACTTATTGCATTGTGTATTGGCCTCTTGGCCACTTTGAATGGAAGAGTGGAACAGGTTGCAATGAAAGTGATGAAGGTCAGCTGAGTAATGTAATTCTTAGATGTTGGTGATTACATACAATTTTTATTGAGTCAAAAATGTGTGTACAGTAAATTTCACCATTCCTCGATTCCCCCCCCCCCCCCCCCCCCACAACCTACCCC
>Ga0123354_10001772_pt1 | contig 27180 bp, 19 predicted proteins | sample TergutLab28metaG_2_FD_97872 | JGI IMG/M metagenome (GOLD analysis project Ga0123354, IMG submission 97872) | Labiotermes labralis P4 segment gut microbial communities from Petit-Saut dam, French Guiana - Lab288 P4 | ecosystem: Host-associated > Arthropoda: Insects > Digestive system > Gut ... | reverse complement strand
TATTTCATTATTTACTGCTCAACATGTTTCAGATGTTAATACATCCATCCTCAGGAGCTTGCGACTTATTTGATGAGTTATTTCATGGGTTGTATTGTTCTGGTTCGATGTGTGTTGGTGTTATGTTGTGGTTTGGCTGGGGTGGTGTGGTGTGGTATCTGGATGCAGGCTTAAGCACTAGTGCTTAAGCTGGGGTGGTGTGGTATCCGCATGCAGGCTTAAGCACTAGTGCTTCAGCCTGCATCCGGATACACCACCCCAGCCAAACCACAACGTAACACCAACACACATCAAACCAGAACAATACAACCCATGAAATAACTCAACAAATAAGTCGCAAGCTCCTGAGAATGGATGTATTAACACCCGAAACATGTTGAGCAGTAAATAATGAAATAATAAAGCAAGTGACATCAAGTTGGTCTCTCTTTATTCAACTATCAAGATGATACAGGGTCCAATAAACATAAGTTTCTGTGTGTTAGATTTAGCTAGAATGTAAAGCAGGAAGATGAAAAGCACACAAAATCTGTACATACTTTTCTGCTTGAAGGCAACAGTTGAGTCATTGGAATGTCAAACAGGATGTGATGGTTTTGTTGTCAGGTTCATGCAGTGAGTGTGGGTTGACCAGCAGGATAATATATCAACACCATTTGATGGTTATGTTGTCAGGTTCATGCAGTGAGTGTGGGTTGACCAGCAGGATAATACATCAACACCATTTTCACTGACAAACTAAAGTTTCACCTTTGGGCAGAAGTGCACAAATCCTAGGTGCCGGGTTGTCATAGTACTAAATTTTGTGAGACAGCACCTAATATTTGTTGGACCTCAACATGGAACTTGTTTCATGTCACTTTTCTGGTGCCTTATGGGCTATATTAGTCCATTACATGTTAGTAAATGGTGTTACACCAGTATGTGGCGTACATGTAATACTACAGGCCTGGTAAATTTTGTAAAAATTGAAAGCTTATAATGCTGAAACATCTGTTAGCCCTTTGATGCCAAATGTTACAGATATGTAACACACATTGCTGAATGTCAACTACTGCTGATGGCAAATTATGGCAGCCCCTTAAATTCTGAGCTGCTGCTTCTTTGGCAGATTACACTGGGTATTTAATGACACACTCTTCCAAGGTGTGCAGTATGTTTTACATGCCAACAATAAAATGGTACTACCAACACAGCAGACATTTCAAATGTATGTTGCAAGAAGGGTTTGGTAAAACTGTGGTATGCAGATCTAATGATTCTTAAACATGAAGCTGTAAAGCACAACACCCATGGGCAACATACACACACAGCACATGTTCAAACTACAAGATACTTTCACAAGTTGACTGCAACTATATTTATAGCACCTTATATCCTAAGTTATTATGTGTGAATCTTTGCTGGTTATTATACTCTGCAGTTAGATGTGCACTGGCCTGTTTCCTTGGATTAAAGTGTCTAGCTTACTAAGCCAGTTGCCAGTTAGAGAGCGTGTTTTGTCACTTGTTTGTATTTGCATATCAGCCTGTCCATATTTCCCAGCATGTGATTCTGTTACACAGGTTGCAGTTCCAACCACTGGTGAAATAATATAAATATCTTGTACTGATCCACGCTCTTTGCATGTGCTTACGTCTCCATCAAGAAGTCAAAACTTTTTCAGTTTTATCAGATATTAGCCGGATAAACAACACTGGATTTATATAAACAGCTGCCTGAAGTTACCTTCTGTCACAGTGTAGTGGTTATATGCAAAAATATTTACTTTGTAACTGGCTAAAAGTAACATCCGTTTGATATGAATTTTGTCATCATCATCATCATAAACAATTCCTCTTACTCTTTGTAGTAAAGCATAGGGCAGCAGTAAAATGTCTCCATCCTTTCCTCTTTATTTTACTCCAGGTCTTTCTAAATTCAATGGCTTCCTCTTCTACAGTCACTTTCCAGGTCTTCCTGGGCAGAGTCCTTGTTTCCTCATTCCTTGGGGATTCCAGTCCCGTGCCAACTTCTAAATAGATCTGTTTCATTTCCTTAGCGCGTGGCCTATCCTTTGCCATTTCCTCTCTGTAATCTGTTGTATAATTGGTTGTTGATTTTAGACCATTTTACCTCCTAATTATTTGAGGTGGCCCCTGGATCCATGGAAAATATGTTGAAACCTGCTATGTTAGGTTTTAAACTTACACCTATACAGTACATGTTTTATTTTAAAAATCTATGATCACAAGGCTTTACTAGTCAATTGTTGTTTCCTTCATTTCATAAGGATCTAACTGCATTAAGTAAAACACATTTCTGTCAGCAACAATTTGGCAAGTCAATGAAAATAGCTGTTACTTATATAGGTTCTTGGACTCGGCAAAATTGTAAAAGGTGATATTCTGTCTGTGTCTGTCCATCCATACGCACAGACCAACTTCGCTCCCACTGGATGAATTTTCATGACATGTGATATTTGATGATTTTCTGAAAATCTGTTGAGAAAATTCAAGTGTCATTAGAATCTGACAAGAATAACGTGTACTTTACGTTAAGACCTACGTACATTTATGATAATATCTTGAATTACTCTCAGAATGAGAAATGTTTCAGACAGAAGGTTTATAGAAAATCAAAACACACATTTAAGTTCAAGTTTCTGAAAATTATGCCAATTGTGAGATAATGTGGAAAGACATGGCAGAGCCAGGCAGGCAACAGAATATGATAAAATGTGGCACATGCATTTTTCATGCAGCTAGGGCTACAGACACACACTCAGAATATATAATACTTATTGTTTTTCCAAGGCAAGAATGGTGAACATGCCTCAATGTTACAGTTATATGTACATTGTGTATCTTGTTGGGTTCTCAAAAAAGGCATTGGTCAAATAAGGGTCCTTTGCATTTTTATATCATGTAGCCTATTTGGTTTGTTCCAATGTTTCAGACAAATATACTGCCTCCAAAACAAAAGAACAAAACAAATACACCACATTGTGTAAAAACCCAAATGACAACTATCATTGTAACTTTTACTTGTTTACTGACTAATGGCATGAAGCCCAACATTATGGAAGAATATAAGCTTAGATTACTCTGAATTTCATTATATCTAGCACTTACTGTACTAAGATATTTACCATTGCCACATAATGGTATTTCTGAACAATCTGACGAATGGTTCGGAATTCTTCTTCCAAGTTGTGGCCCCATACATCTCGAATCCCACATTCTTCATTACTCGGGATGTTGGTATGACCACTGTGTGAGCTACTACTACTGCCTGCACAGCAAAGAACACTGTATAATCAGTTCTGATAGTCTTAACAACCATGCAGGGGGTGGTAAGAAACAAGACAGAAGAACATCATTTGACAAGCATGGTAAACTTGTTTCAGCTGACAGTGCTTAAAATGTTTACTGGCAGTAGATATGAGAATAACTTAGTACTTAAATTTTTCCACATGTTTAGAATACACTTTGTTATTTAATGTGCCTTTCATACAAACTAATTTTCTACCAAAAAGTATAAAATGTTTATTACAGAATAAACATTTATCCATTTCATATGAGTAGTATTAAAATTGTTAAGAGTTTCCCAAAGTTCCTATCTGTTCACTTCATTTCAAATGCATTGTGATCAAATGGAAATCTCAGCTCCCAATGGCTAATCTCAAAGGCTGTTCCAAAAGGTGTGTGTTTCATATGATGTAACATACATGGCCTACTGGTGGTGTATGTCAATGTTTGTAATGGCTGCTGAGTGGACTGTGTCTGTAAAGCCTCATAGTGTTGGAGACCAGTTATTGTTCCAAGGTTTATAATGGACCATTGTCAATTATTGCTATCATATGATAGTCTTCTTTTGGGGTTTTACACCACGTAGTAGTTAACTGTTCTGACATTTTTTAAAAGTATACTGACTAAATTTGCTGGGTGCTAAATTAGTTCAAGTGGATGCTGACGTAATGCAAAGGAAGAAATATGCTGGTTACAAAGGGTGCTTGGCCAAGCACAGGTATGGAACACAGGAAGAGGAGATAAGATTTTTGTGCTGTTGGGGGGGGGGGGGGGGGCAGCCACACTCTTTTTCCATGTTAGGGCTAGTCACACCCAGTGCAGCCTAACAACATACAAAGACCAGACAACATTCTCTGACCTCATTATTTACACATATCCCACTGGCAAAGGTGTTATTGCAAACCTTCTCTCCCATTGACCTGGTACAGTCCTAACCCCTCCTCCTACATCTTACTGCTGCGACTAGCAGAACACTTTCAACCACCTGACATAACTGATGCAGTTCATTCTCCATATCACTTCACCATCCATATGAACTAATTCATTACCCTAAACATGGAGGCTGCATGTTTGTCTGAAATGTCTTAATGCTCAATCACGACCATGGTGCGAAAACCCAAAGATTGTCACTTGATTAACAACTGTTATGAAAATCTATTTATCTATCTATCTTCTATCTCAATTTTAAACATGATCACATATAATGAAGAAAGCATACTTAGCCTAAAAGTGAAGGAAAAAGCAAAATACAAGAGGGGAGAACTGGTACTTACAGATAGACCCCCGTATGGATGTAGTGATCTACATAATTTTCACAGTTGATAACAGTCTTATATAAGTGCAGACTGTCAATGTGAGTGCAGATATGAGCTCAGGATGTTAACTCCATTCTTTTATTGTTTAGACAAAATGTTTCTATATGCACCCCATAAAATATGGAGGTGACAATTTGTTTTCATGCGTGCACGTGCAAGCACTTCTGCAACTTCTGACACATACGCTGGACAAGTAGCCTAACTCAGACAGTGATAGTTATGTTGTAACTTGCAGTACTACTAACAGGCAACTGTGTGAAGTTTGTGTCAGTAGTGTCAACTGTGTCACTGTCACTCTGAGCAGAAATGTCTTCATCTTCCGATTAATGTGCGTCAAATTCTGATTCTAATTTCAGTACCATGCTGTCTTGGTCTGCAACGATTCTCACTGTAGCCATACTGCCAAACTCACTTTGACCCAACTTGGCACAAACCAAACCCAACACCTTCTGACTGATCATGAATTAAGCCCCTGCATTGCCTGGTCTGTCGCAAGTTACTGCTCTGACATGGAATGGACTCAATTGTTGAGTTGAAGATGGACATGAAACTACACCTTCAAAAGAGCCAGGAAGAAACCTCACAGGTGAATGAAGGAAATTTGCCTCTGGTACCATATGGCACTGAACACAGAAATAAATGACTGTAAGCATTCCTTTCCTCTCCCACTGAACGCATATGAACTCATTCCTCACAGCACCCTGATAAGCCAGCAGTACCAAAAAACCTAAACATCATTATGAGATTGAAATCTAAACATCTGAAGATATACCATGATATGTACAATCGGCTCAAAATTTTATAGGACAGCATCTCCACTCACAACAAGAGCTATTTGAAAAGAAGAAATGTAGAAAATGAAACTTAGAACAAAAATTAAAAAAGAAAATACATAATTACCTGAAACTAAGCTTCGCAAAAATACATGGACTTTCTTCTTAAACGTGTACCAATTATTTCAAGCTTTTATCTTTAAAATTGTATGAAATACAGTGGATATCAGCAGATGCCAAGATGGGCATTTAAAACAAAATGTACTCTGGCAGGTCATACAAAACAAACAAGGATTACTGGTGCTCATTCTACATTTTTAAGGGCTTTAATAAAATCAATGCAGCATGGGAAGAAATATAAGTGAACTGTTTGAATGGAGTGTGGTGGAAACTTCTCCCAGAATTTATGCACAACTTTACGGGATTTGAGCCACAGAAGAACACTGCTGAAAGAAGTTAGCAGGCTGGCACAAGAAGAGGGACTGAACGAATTACACCTGAAGATGTAACAGACTTGTTGGATGGCCATGGACAGCAGCTTTACAATGAAGACTTTGGAAGAAATAGCTAAAGAACTCAGCCCACAGGAGGAGGAGGAAAAAGAAAAAGATGAAGAGCCTCTTCTAAAATGTATGAAAACAAGCAATCTACAGCACATCCTTTCCACCATGCATGTGTATGTGTTTTGGTGTGCTGACGCGAGAATGTCAGAGCTTGAATTAGAGCAGTGAACGAACATTAAATTTCTTGTTAAACTTGGAAAGAGTGGAAATGAAATCAGAGAGATGTTAGTGCAAGTTTATGGGGATAATTTTATGAAGAAAACAGCAGTTTACAAGTGGTTGAAAGGTTTTTCTGAGGGAAGAGAAAGCGTCACTGATGAAGAGAGATCAGGATGGCTAGCAACAAGCAGAACTAAAGAAAACACTGCAAAAATTTATCAAATTATGCGTGAAAATTGTCGGCTGACTGTCACGAGCATAGCACAGCAAGTGAACATCGACAGAGAAACAGTTAGGAAAATCTTAACTGAAGATCTAGACATGAGGAAGGTGTGTGCAAAAATGGTCCCGAAGGAGTTCACCAAAGAACAAAAGCAAAGAAGAGTCACAATTTGCCAAGACCTTTTGGACAGGCAAGATGACATTTTGGGCTGTGTCATCACACGTGATGAAACATGGGTCTACCAATATGACCCTGAAACAAAGCGGCAAAGTGCACAATGGAAGACTGCCAATTCCCCATGACCAAAAAAATTCTGTCAGTCCAAATCAAGAGTCAAAATAATGTTGCTGACTTTTTTTGATATTAGAGGGATTGTTCATTATGAATTTGCACCAACTGGACAAACAGTCAACCAAGTTTACTATTTGGAAGTACTGGAAAGGCTGCGTGAAAAAGTTAAATGGAAACGACCCGAAGTTTTTGCCAACAACTCATGGATCTTGCATCACAACAATGCATCTGCTCATACGGCACTGTCTGTGAGGGAGTTTTTAGCTACTAAACAAATAACTGTGTTGGAATACCCTGTCTATTCACCAGATCTAGCCCCCAATGACTTTTTTCTGTTCCCAAAAATAAAGGAAATATTGGAAGGAAGGCATTTTGATGACATCAGGAGTAATACAACAGCAGCTCTGAAGGCCATTCCACAAAACCAGTTCCAAAATTGTTTTGAAGGGTGGCTAGACGCTGGCATCGGTGCAGAGCTTCCCAAGGGGAGTACTTCGAAGGTGACCACGGCGGCATTCAGCAATGAGGTATGTAGCACTTTTACCATGATGAGTTCGCGAACTTTATTGTCCAACCATGTAAATTATAATTCTATTCATGAATGCAGAAAAGGACCTTGTGGACGCAGCTACTACATTTCTCATCTGTGTAGGATTCTACTCATGGAATGGTTCTGACAAAAAGAGGCTCTTAATCCACCAGTTGAGAGTAAAATTCTAAAACCAAGGACAAAAAAAAATGCACAGAAATTAGACAGTGAGTCGTACCATACAAATGATGGACAGATATGTTCAAAAGAACAGTAGGTGGGGAGTCCAGCAAAGTACATCAAGAGCCAACAGCAGCAGCCTGGAAGAACACAATTCTTCTGTATTTGAAGTCCAAATACATGCCAAAAGACATCTCAAATGTCAAAAAGTGTGGCTTACTATATTACATGCTTCCTGACTGAAGTTTCACACTCAAAGGAGAAAGTTACAAAGGCATGAAATTAAACAAGAAAAGAATCACTGCACTAGTGTGTGCCAATGTGGATGGTTCCGGGAGTTTCCACTCCTTGTTGCATAAAAGTCAAAACAACCACACTGTTGCAAAAACATAAAGTCTCTGCCATGCACCCACCATCATAATAAATTTTATATCAATAGCATGCAAGGTATTACTGCAATAACTGATCTGTCTCAACAGAAGAATGTCACCAAAGAATAGGATCAGCCATTAAGTTCCATACAAGCAGAGGATATCTTGTACTACTGAAAAACTATTAACTGCTAAATGTGTGAAATTTACGGAACAATAATCCTTGGAATACTGTACACTGTCATCTACATTTACATGTGCAAAAACATAATGTTTGAAATGTTTTTCAGCTTAGACATGACATGGCATCTTAAATACAAGAGTACTGTATACCTGTAGCCGTGGGCATGGCAGAACTGCACCCCAGTTTCTCTAACAGGTGAGTGGCCCAGTTCACATTGGTTGCCCGAGCCAGACTTCTGTCTCTGTCGCCACCACTCTTGTCAAATAACACAAACTGTAACAAAAAATTAATTTGGTTAATGGGAAAATACACTGTAAAGTACAAAAACACTAGAATGCACCGGTGAAATGCAGCACCATTCCTGTTTGCTTCAAATCTCACACTACACACCACAGTCCTATGGTTCTGAAAGTAAAACACTGAATTCAAATTCTAAGAGTTTTACTTTTATACAACATGCAATGACTGACTAACTGCACAAAAATTTTCATTTGTCTAACTTATCCTGCAAGGTGCAAATAACATGCCACTTTGATACATGCACAGCCCATGTATGGAAAACGTGAACTATATTAACTACACACTTTCATTGTTGCACCGTGCATTTGACTTAAGTTCACTTTTTATTTCACCAACATATGAACTTGTAAATCGATCAATATTAATGCTAACACATTAAAACATTAAAAGATAAAACATTATGATATTAAAACTCCAACATGTTTCGGTTTTTTATAAAACCATCATCACGGAGTAAGTTCGTACCTAATAAGTTTCTTTTAGTCTATAGTTGTTTATGAAGTATGCTGGCAGCATGTCATATTGTACGTGTGACATGCTGCCAGCATACTTCATAAACAACTATAGACTAAAAGAAACTTATTAGGTACGAACTTACTCCCTGATGATGGTTTCATAAAAAAACTGAAACATGTTGGAGTTTTAATATCATGTTTTATCTTTTAATGTTTTAATGTGTTAGCATTAATATTGATCGATTTACAAGTGCATATGTTGGTGAAATAAAAAGTGAATATATTAACTACAGTATGTCTCTAAAAATCAGACAACAATCTAAATTTTTTACTGTCATGAACCTGTCAAAACCCGAGCTTTTTCACAGATATGGCATTCCATCATATCCCAAAAGAGATTCTTCAGCAACACCACTGGAAAAACCTCAAAACTTTAATGTCATACCTCATATAAACACAACTGAGTCCAAATTACATGGCCTATGGATATATGATTCCTTTTTTATGCGACACGTCAAGTCTGCACAATGCTGTATTACATTTATTTACATTTATTACATGTCTTATATCAACAATATACTTGGCCCGTCACAAAATAAATTACACTCCCCACCACATTTGTCTACATTTCATGCACATACTCACTGTCAGTTGCATTAATGTACTTTCATTGCAGACTTTGATTATACAAGTACAGTTGTGCTTTAGTTTGTTGTTGAAAGTTACCAATTTTTTATAAAGAAGTTGAGTTTCTTCATTAACATGTCAAATAAAAACAGAGGAGGGGCTGTTTCTATGGAGCAGAAATGTGAAGGCTTACAAAGGGACAAGCATGTAAGAAGTGACAGAAGAATACGGTGTTGCTGTTTTACTGTAGTGATCCAAAGAGGAAAAGAAGTGGAAGTGACAAGTGGTGTTCATCCAGAGCTTCCAATGAGGGAAGTGTTATGTATATTACATAACACTATATTTCTAAGATTCAAGATCTCTAAGCACCAATGCAGTTATTCATATTTCCCTGTTATATTTTCGTGATCAGCCTCAAATTGGCTATCGTTATTAGATGGAGCATGCAGCCAGTTTTGTTTGTAAAGTAAAGCTGTGTTTAGACTGAGTATACTTCACTCCTTGTTACACTGTAAACACAACAAGGATGAACCACCTTAAGACTTAAAAACATGCAGAGAGTTACTTGGAGAAGAAGAAAAAACTGGTGGTAAAGTAACAGAGCGTGTTGTGGCACAACACTGTAAAAGTTTTGTTCCTCTATTAAAACTTATACCAGGTCATGAAAGCATGAATTACGACATACAAGAGTGGACAAATCAGGACGAAGAACAAATAACTGATGACAACATGGCAGACCTTGCAAGTGATGCTGGCGACATCCACATAAAAAAATGATAAGGAGATGAGAGTTTGGTCAAGCTGAATGACAAGGAGAGGTCAGCGCTACAGATATACTATTGTTCAGACACTGGTGTGACCCTACCCAAAATGAAAGGTAGTTCATAATCACTCATTCCTTATTTCTTGAAAAATACAACTACATTCAGATCATGTCTGTACTGTATTTGAGATATTACTTTGATGTCTTTTTGTATTTGCACTATAATTTACTAATAAACTGTGTCATACACCAAGTTCATACTAAGCTTCATCTTTTCTTTAATCTTCCACACTCTCTACTTAGATTGGAGAATCAGGATCCTACTGTACTATTATTTGGGATCATACACTTTACGGCTTTGTCCACTGCCTCAAGTTAACAATAATGATGGAAATAAAAAACTGAACACATTTCAGGAGAGAATTGGTCCCCATCCTCAGATTAAAAATTTTGTTAAAAGTACATTCTGATGGGCCCAACTGGTAACCCCTCGATTTTAACTTTTGTACATTTATTTATCACTTGCAACATGAGATGATCGAAAAGTGCACGAAATAAGTGATTCCATCATCACAATCTTATATACCTGAAACATGTTTTCAAGTGCATAAGTAATTTAAAACAGAACTGCAAATAAACATAAAATTAACCACTAATCTCATTCACATTTGTTATGTTTCTGGAGATCATGGGATTTGGCTTGGATTATTTAGCAATGTGAAACAGATGGTTAACACTGTTCTGCACTCCTAGCTCAATGTTCATGTACAACAGATGACACTAAAAACCATTACAATTACCTAACCTCAAACAGCCATGAGCATGTGTTTATGTATCAAGCTAACTCACTCATCCAGGATAAATAAAAGTTCACTGTACAAAGACAACAGAAAATCCTTGGAATAATCCTATAGTAAGGTCATGAATGAATAAGTGTACTTGGCAATACTTGGGGAAGTACTGCCAAAACTATTAAGCAGGTGGCAGCACCTGTACACAGCAAAGTTAACAGAATTTAAAAAATGCACTACTTCCCTGATCCCAGATCTACAAAAGTTTCTCTTGCCTTGATGCATGCCTGTATGCTTCTCATGCATATACGTGCCAGTTATCTTGGTTCATCACAACATGCCTGTACTATTTTACACAACACCGTAAACATACATGAAATTACAACCAGCTTTAGTCTAATAATTGGTTGTAGAAGCAACAACCATAACCACTACACCACGAGACTTGGTGTACAGAATTCTGAATGTTCCCGTACAGCTCCCACACAAGAGAAAAGCTGCTGTGGCAATTAAAATCGCTTTATCACATGGAAAAGGGATATTCGACTGGCATGATGGTGGCATGTTGGTGCAGGAGATGTGTGTACATAATGCATATATAACAATGTATAATACTGTGTACATATAAAAATCTCAGCAGCTGAAATGTGAAAAATCATGTATATAAAGTATATACACTGTATACACTGTAAACAAAAGTAGTATGTATATACTGAGCTAAAGCAGGCAAACCAATGGTGAAAGGTGGAAAAAAATGTGTTAAAAATGTGTGATACAAATTTGAGGCATACTACCCTAAGTGGAAAAGACAAGATATATTAAAGAGTGCATACAATGCAACTGGAAGTGGAAATGTGCAAAAAATGTGGTGAATATGTATAGTACAAATCTGTGACAAATGAACATATAGCAGCCAACCCACAGTGGGAATATAAACATAAAGTAGGAAATTTGTAGCACAAGTACATGTTATTTATTTGACCTTATTCCCTACACACCAAAAATGGCAGTGATTGCAAAAAATTCTTGCCAAGAATAAATCAGCAATTTTCAACATACATTCTCGCAACTTAGTTTGGGAAATAAATTCAGTCAAAATGACTACAGAACTTCTGATACCAAACTGGAGAACTATCACTGTGGATAATTGTCACCAGGTCTGCAAAATAATGTGATTTTACCTAAGATATACATATTGTGCTGTACCTTTTCCTTTCTTTTATTCAATTCGCTATGGTTGTTATCCGGCTTCGTTGGTGTATCCACAATTACTGGAACGATACCCACATCACAAACGTGCAACAGTTTCATTGGTTAGCATATGAGTCTGTAAGTCAAGAGTATGAATTAATTATCATTACATGGTAATAATAAGGAACGTTAAATCCAAAATATCATACACCATAATATAAAGAAAGCCATAATGATTAGGAAGAATGGAAACAAGAATGTTAACCTCTTTTACATACGTTATCGTGCAACTACCTTCTCAACGACAACGCAAACACCACCACATACAAGAATCACTGTTTTGTAAGTTTAAACGCTTCCTTAAAATCCAACATACAGTTAAACTTAGCAAAATATGGCATGTAATGTGTACGTACACACGAAAGAAGAAATCTGGGAGGTTGGATAGACGCCTTGCGTCCCTTTCTGTACGTAAAATTAGTTGTGTGATATTCTTCTTCAAATGCCTGCATAACACAAATTTCACAAAATAAACATTATACTTACACACCCGTCATGGCACTGGTGTATAATTCTATATTGCTTTCTTTTATTGATTAGGTCCTATAACTGCTTCTAACTGCGTACGGAAAATTATCGTGACGTCACTACTCTTTTCCCTTATGAGAAATTTGTCGATACATCGAAAACGGTCGATCAACGTGTACCATTTTGTTTCTAGAAACCCGGCGTTATTTTCGCAGTTCCATGGATCCGTCCTAAGATGTCACTGTGATGTTTCTTCAGCTTGACGTTAGATGTCGTCGCGTTCATATATATATATATATATCTCACTCTCCCTCCTCCCTCTCGGAGAGTTAACTACCCCCCAAAAATTCTACCGTAGTACAACTAAAATACAAAAGTGAATATATTACCAAAGTATTAGTGCGTAAAAAGAATTTATCAGCCATTCAGAACAATAAATAATGACGCGAATAATGGGATAATCAAATCTGTATAACCGAACAAAGCATTTTAAGCTCGCTTGCAAAATTGCAAAAAGCTACTAATTGCTATGTCACGTCTGTCTGTGTATCTGTCCTTCCGCATTGAACAACTGGACTCCAATTGAATGGATTTTCATGAAATTTTATGTTTATTTTCGAAAATCTGTCGAGAAAAGTCAAATTTCATTCATATCTGACAAGAATAACGGATACTTTCAATCATAGGCGTAACTTGACTCATAACATTATTGGGGGGTGGGGAATCGACCATGTGTATTTGGAACGTAATTTTACGAAGGAGTTAAGATAGGAAGACGGGGAAATTGGTTTGAACCAGTCCTTGAAATACGTAGCCAACACCCCTTTCCCCACTCTTACTCCAATTTCCTTTTCCTTAAATGGCTCTCTTCAAATCTAGCTAACTGACTGACTGACTTAACTAATTCCATGGAATGGAGTCCTTGAGAAGCTTGGACTGGAAAGGATGTTGCCTTATCGTATTCCAAATAATTTTCTTATCGATCCCCTAACCGCTAATATATTCTAATATACATATATACACATTATATTCCATTTTAATAACAATAACCTCTCCCACAACGGTATGATAATTACAGTATGTCTCTATAGTTTACCACTTAATTGCCACCTTCTTGACTCAGGTTAGTTAACCAAATTCCTAGACCCGTTAATTAGCACCAGAATTATTCTGCTCGAACTATCCAACGATCGGCCAGTTTTTAACAGGCTTTCAATAGTACTGGCCCTAACTATGATGATAAATCATGAACTTCAGACCACATTTTGCTGAATTAATACGTCTATAAAATTTTTCGCTGATCCCAGTGGCTGCGCTGTCTAAGGCGTAGGTCTACAGCCGCCCGCTTGCTGGGATTCTGGTTTCGAATCCGGCAGACGCACAGTTATCTGTCGCTTGTGAGTGTCGTGCTTTGCAAGGTAGAGGTTTCTAGTCATGCTGATCACTCGTCCAGAGGAGTCCTACCGAGTGTGGTGTGTCCGACGAGTGTGATCGCGAAGCCCCGTAAGGGAAGACCATGATCGGACTAGGGCCGAAACGTCAGACAAAAAAAATTTCATTCATCGTACAAAAATTTCAACATAATACTTCCGTATTTCCATAAAAGTAAAAAGTTACCATTACACGGTCAGCCAATTAAAATTACGTTTATTACTAGAATGATTATTTCGTACATCTATCCAGAACATTGCTTGAATTACCATACTACCGGTTCCATAATTTAAACATAACTCAACTGAGGGTACCAGATCGCCACAGCACCTAGTCTTTTCTTTTAATACATTCCACTACTATACAGAATAATTATTCTTAGTTCGTTTCTGCAATTTTTCAAAATCCCAGATCCACAAATACCTCGGCACAAAATTGCTCATCCCCTACAGCAAATCTCTATGAAAGAGTATCTTTGTTTAGCAGTAATTTTACGTAGCACATATTGTGGTAAATGGATTGAGAAAATTAATTTGTAATGTTATTAAGGAAGGTGAAGTTGGGGTTGTGCGCTAATTAGACGGTGCAGGTACACCAACCTGCACGGATCATTCACAAAATTCTGACGGCTAAAAATTGTCTGGCTGCTTTCACCAAGAAGAATTTGTCATGCTGTACTCTGATCGGTTGATCCCCTTTAAATCATACGGGCAAATATGTGTACACCCAGGTTTAATATTGAAAAATTCCGCCTTTGTACCCGCGCAGTAAGCACTCATATTATGTGTTACATTCATTTCTGACAGTGAAGACCGACTGTTTATGTAACACTAAGAGACTGTTCTTTCTAATGGAATAACTATGTCTTCTCTGTAACGAAAGAAGTGAAACTTTGTATATAATGCGTACTGACGGTATTCAACGGGCTTAATTAGAATGAAGTCCAATTTTAAAACTTTCTTTTCTTTTGCACAGAACCCAAGGAACGAAAGCGTATTTCTCATAAGGAACTCCTAATTATCGGTATGCAAGTTTCATTTCCATAATTCCGTGATGCATTTCGATGAAGTTTGGTACTGTGAATGGAATTTTATTGGTATGAAATGATAAATTATAACCTCTTTGCTATGATATATGAAGCTTAAATAAAACTACCTGGCACATCCTTTTTTTTTTTTGGAAAACGGTTCATTGTACAAAAACTGGAATATTACTGGAAACACATTTCATTTAGAAAGAAACTGGGTATGATGAATATTTGACAAATTATAACAGAGTCTAGTTCCAGAATGTTTAATGTAATCCGTATGTAACAACAAATTCTGCAACACATCAAAGGTAGATAGCTGGGTTATGTGAAATTATAAAGTACGCTTTTTATTACGCCTAGAAAGTTTTATGCAGATATTTTACGGGAACGTCGCTTTGTTTATGCATTTTGTCACTTCTCATATAATTTTAGAACATTCTGGAACGAATGTCTCGACCGAGTGGATAGCCCTTAGGTTTCGTATTCGGAAGGTTTGGGGTTTAAATCTTTGTCTTGGACCAGCAGTACTGAGTTTCTTGCGGTTTAAATCGGTGTTTGGAGACCAGATGTACTGATTTTCTCATGCAATTTAAATCTGTGTCTCAAGACCAACTGTACTGAGTTTCTCTGCTGTTTAACTATCTATCTGGAGAGCAGTAGTAATGAGTTTCATTGCTGTTTGTACATGCAGAAGAGATACACTGAATTTCTTTGCTTAAATCTATGTCTGGAGACTAGCTGTGCGCAGTTTCTTTGAGACTTAAATCTCTAGTTGGAGATCAGGTATCCTAAGTTTATTTTGAAGTTTACATGCGTCCTTGCACGTTAAGTTCCGAAACAGTAAAAGTCAAATTACAGTAAAGAATCTTCCTTCCATATTATTTAGTAAAATCATCCTGGTATTCGTACCTGTGTTTGGTTTTCTCCGAATTATTGATGCCCCTGTTAATAAACCGGGGACCGTGGTGGCACAGCGGTTAAGGTGCTGTGCTACAAATCGGAAGGTCGCTGGTTCGATCCCAGCTGGTGTCATTGGCAATTTTCATTGACATAAAATCCTTCCGATCGCACTATGGCCCTGGGGTCGACTCAGCCTCTAACAGAAATGAGTACCAGGAGCATTTCCTGGGGGTAAAGGCGGCCGGAGAGTAAGGCTGACAACCTTACCACCATCCTGCGCCATTGTCATGAAATCTGGGAACCTTAACTTCCTGGAACCCTCCGGGGCACTCCAGGCCTGTAACGGGACTGATGTACCTGTTAATAAACCACAAAGAAGTAAAACACTCTGCACCTACAAGATCTGAGTTTCCCGCAGTGGTGCTGTTAAAGATTCGGGTCTTCTGGGATTGATAAATGACTACCGACGTTTCGAAGGTTTTTAATTGCTTTCATAAAGTGACAAATAATTTACCAATGAAAATGTTCTAACATCTCAGATGACCAGAGTTTTCACTTTGCACCCAATTTACAACCAACTATTTCTGGAATTTTGTTCATCGTCCAATACAAAAAGAAACGAAAGAACAAAAGAATAACTCTTGAAAGATGGAGGAAGTCCTAAAATATAACGCTTCTGCAAAAAGATGTATCGAGTCATAACCATTTAGAGCCGCACTATTCTGTTTCTGATATCTTAAAGCTACTTGTCAGAATATTAAAATGTATGCCTGAGTAAGATTCCATGTAGCTAATAAGTTTCATATTAAGTTTGGTCGACTCCGCAAGACATACTGCCTTCCAACGAGATGTAATAACTTGAAAGTTAAAACAGTGCTTCTAAGTATAGAGAGGGAAGGTAGAAACCAAAGCTCTGGAGAGAGATAGTGCAAGTGGGTGTACTGGAATTCCAGTTCCAAACTCATTAATATCCCAGGAAATGCTTGACCGCTTTACACAGAAGCTAGGACATGACGCAGGAATGTCCAGTCGTTACGGCCATTGCGCACTGAAACCGTCCAGTCGTGCGATACAGTGTTCAATAATCTTGGGCATTTAGGGTGATGGCGTTATTACATCATACCCCTTCTGCCCGCGAACAACAAAATTATACTACAAATATCACGTCATACAGCTAAAAATCATGTCATCTTTATTCAGTTAAGTACGCACGTACCACAAAAGAAAAGTCCTTTTACGGATCTATTGGGCCACAATGGCTATGGTTTGCTCTTCTTTCTTTATGGTGTCATTGTGGTCGTTAGAAATAGTAACAAATAAGATAAGTATATAGCAGAACCGCAAAATATGATTGCCGGCATTACAGTATGCAGTTTTTCTAATAATCTCCTCTAGTCACGAGAACCGCCAAGTTTATTCCTTTTATTCTATAAAATTCGGTAACTTACTTTAAAGGGAAGTGCTTTATGAAAACTTTTGAAAGTTACCGAAGCTGATGAAGATTTTCTATCAAACGTTACATAGAAATTATGACAATAATCAGTGAAAAATCATCAACATACATATTACGATAGAACAGCCACTGAGTCATTTATTGTTGTGGTCCTTTCTTTTATATAAGTATTTTTTTTAAACATTTAATTACATGAATAGTTTTAGGTTGAACAAATCCAACAAGATGCAACAGTACGCAGATATTTATTTACTGCTAAATTACTGTACATGTTTCGGGCCTCCATCGCGCCAATCATCAGCAGTACATAAAACTGTAGTAGCAGCCTCTGGTACAGACCATACTATCTGGGGAGCAAGCTTCCTCAAACGTGACCACATAAGGACTGGTTGAGACAGTCACCGACTGTCTCAACCAGTCTTGGTCACGTTTGAAGAATCTTGCTCCCCAGATAGTATGATCTGTACCAGAGGCTGCTACTACAGTTTCATGTACTCCTGATGATTGGCGCGATGGACGCCCGAAATATGTATAGTAATATAGCAGTAAATAAATATCTGCATACTGTTGGATTTTTTTGGATTTCTTCAACCTAGAATTACGATGCACGTAACCACGAATATAAAATGTCTAGTTTTGTTGGCCTGACAAAATGTAACACGACGTAAAAATAACGTACAAAAAATAAATAATGAAAATGTATTTTAATTTACAGATTTGTCATCTGCGAATAAAGTGGTTCAACAAAATGCTACTAAGATATCATTACATAATGCCTCCATAACAAAATAGATACCTGTTGATTATCCAGCGTATATAATTAGGAGAAGTATAGCCAGAACTGCAATAAAACATACGTAGTAAATTTTACACTGGTAGGCTTTTGGTCAAATTACAAGTATTTGTAGGATATTTTCAAAATATTATATTTTTTATCTGCACGTAATTGCATTCCAATAAGAATATATTTTAATATATTTGCCTACATCTGATAAAACACATACGTAACCAGTCTATTTTAATAATGTGAACTACTAATCACGTGCCATATCGATTTTACTTATTTATCTGAAGAAGGTCCATTAAGGATCGAAACATTTTGGAAATGTTACTAAAAATAAATGGCTGAATGATTTATTTTTTTAAAGGGTCATTGATTGTTCTTCATTCATTATTTTCATAAGACTTTATGCGGTAAATAATTAAACTGCACATCAATTATCGCGCTAAGTCTTGTATTATGTGCCAAATTTGAAGAAAGAATCGATAACTTTCAATTTGAACGTCATGAATATGGGTTTCGTTTTGGGTCATATAAGCCAGAATTAAATTAGTTTCATGACGTTCAGTAGAGACCTCCCAGTACTAAATTTCGTCGAAATCCGTTCAGTTCTCTCGAAGATATAACAAACTGACAGAGGGCCAGGCATGCACACATTCCGTTATATGGATCTACTTACAGTAACTAGTGTAAAAATGTTCACTTTTGTGAACATTTTACTTTCTGTTATAGCTTACATTTTTAATGGATTCGAAATGGGATGCACTGAGTCTAAATCTTGTAACTATAGACTGAAACAAGTGTATAAAATAAATAAATAAAACCGCAGTTTGAGAGACTTTTAAGCCCGTTGAATAAAGGATAATGCATTATGAGGACAAGATGCTTGTATGATAACAACTCTTGAACTGGACTACTGGTTCGAAGGGAATTCCTTTGTATAACCTTTCTGAACCAAGTGCATACACTCTAAATTTCATCAGAATCATTCTTTGTGTGTTATTATGGTGATATACAGATCAAACACGCTAGATATTTATGTTCTGACTTACTTTTGTCTTTGATAAAACTACCGATGAAAATCTCTTGTGTAATGGCTACCGGGTCCCTTGAAGCGGCCGGTGTGTGGCGCCAGGGTTAAAGAAAGAGTAGAGCTATAAAAAGTAAAGATAAACCTCTCATTTTCCCTTTGGGCCTTCAGAGCGTGTTCTAGGGTGAAAATACGCTTACTTCATAGCGTGTTCTAGGGTGAAAATACGTTTACTTCATAGCGTGTTCTAGGGTGAAAATACGTTTACTTCATAGCGTGTTCTAGGGTGAAAATACGTTTACTTCATAGCGTGTTCTAGGGTGAAAATACGTTTACTTTAAGGCTGAAAATAAAATAGTTTCACTCAAAACAGATATTTTAACAGACGGTTACAAAGCAAATTGGAAGAATATACCACCACAAGAAGGTACGAAACTTGGCGTGGTGTGTTATTTATGCAGGTTTTAAAATACACACATGTGCGTGTTGTTGATACAACGTCCGATAATTATGTAGCATGCAATGCACCGTGCAATACGTACATGTACGTGTGACTGTGTAATACATATGACGTGATCTTTGTAGGGTGGCAAGCGAGTCGAAGAGTTGCCACTCCCAAGCCTATCAGACCCAGCGGGATGGAAAGTTAACATGCGTACCGTTCACATAAATTACCCTTTATGTGAGGCTACATCTTCATGCGAAGAACATACAGTACACTAAGTTTGTTTGAGACGAGGGTAGTGAAGAGAATATTTTGTACTAACAAGGGAGGAACGAACCTGAGGCTGGAGAAAATTCCACAACGAGAAGATTCATTGTAATTTCGTCGAATATTGTTTAGGATAATCAAATCAAAAAAGGTGGGATAGGCAGATATATAGCGTGCCAGAGACAGAGAGAGAAATGCATGTATTTTAATTTGTGGAAAGGGAAAGCTTATAAAACCTTGGCTTGGATTGGGAGGATAATATAAACATGGATCCTGAAGAAATAGAATCTAAGGATACAAAATTGATTTCCATGGCTCAGAATTTGGACCAAAGGTGGAATCTTGTATTAAGATGAAGTTTGCTTCCATAAACTACTAGCATTTCTTGACTACCTGAGAAATGACAATGTTCTGCAGAAGGATTAATTTCAATGGAGTTGTGTGGGTAGTTAATTCTGATTTATCGACATACGGGTTTCTCTTAGACTTCAGTAATGAAGGGGGAGTTTCTGATTCACTGTACCAATAACTATCAGGAATTATACTTGAACTTTAAGTAATTTTTGTTAGAAAATATTATTTTAGTTGATGTTAGTGGCTCATGAAATAATAGTTATCAAGGAATGTGACATTCTATGAATTTCCAGGATTCCCGCAGTGGTAACACTCAGGAAAAGTACGAGGATGCGTACTCTCCATAATTTTTCTTCACTATTGATCATTACCTGGCTTTGATTTAACCTTTCGGGGCCGGAATTATTTTTTTAATTTTAGCACACCCTGTATATAAAGTGCGAATAATACAGGAACCAAACACGTTAGAATTATGAAACAAACTGTATTTTGATGAGAAAAAAAAGGAGAGTATAAATCATGTTTAAAATATTCGGTACTTATATTTGTTGAATAAGTATATAAAATGCAACTTTAGAGGTTAGCTCTGCGGTACGTCAACTATAGTTGACGTTAGGCGTCTAAAGCTTAATAAACGTTGTATCAAATACACAGATTGCGTATCATGAAATAATACTCGAAAATGATCAAAACCTAAAATGCTTTGGAAGATAGACTGTTTCAAGACACTGTTTCAACATTCGTGTGAAGATTCTGAAGATATCAGATTATACTGTAACGCGGCTGAAGTTCAAACTTCGAACTTTACTGCTTCAATTATAATACATTACCGCTGCAATACCTTACAAAGATCAACTGATATATTCACGAACTACATACTTCCCGAACATTTTTCGAGAATCACAACATCACGTAGTTAAACAGCAGAACTAGTTTTCTGGTAGTAGCATTAATAATGTAGGGCTTGGTGCCAATGTTTAATTCTGTACGTGAACGCAGGCGCGCCCTGGACGCAACCTGCTTGACTCCGCAGCCTGCCAAGTTATTAGCTCAGTGCGCGGCACCTTCCTGAAGCCACTACATGCAGCAAGTGCTTGTTAACAAAAATCATTAAAAATATCGTGTGACATCACGTGTTCGATCCACATACAGCAAAAGGAAAGGAAAATGACGCCAAGTTATTTCAACTACGTGTGTTCCAATATGAAGAGGAAACGGGTATGTACAGAAAATATGCTTACTGTAGGTAATTAAGGTGCCTTAACACACAAAACAGGCCACAAATGACACAATGGATCTATTTTTTTTAATGAAGTTCACAAAATATTGCTAAATGCGTCTTTTCTAAATTTTGGCTCTGCGTGTAAGGGTAAAAATTCCTTTCTTGCCAAGATTTTGCAAAGCGAAAAACCCTACAATATATTTTGTGTATTTGCATACATACGTAATACATAATACATACACATACATACATAATACATACATACACACACATACATATATACATACATTCCATGGATTCAGAAGTGTGTCACAAAGACAGTAGGATGTGGGGAAAGTTAAAAGTTCACAAGTATACACAATATTTACAGTGTAAAATACCATTTTACAGAACAGTATTATAAATCATCTTTGCACATAAACAGTTCATCTTCACAATAAAAGGAGTGTGTATTTAGGTGTTTTCTTAAGGCGGCTTCAAATTTTTCCCTGTCATTTTTGAGGACTGTCATGCTAGGTAGTAAATGTTGAAAATTTAAAGCAAGAATAGTGTACACTTTTTTGAAAACAAGAAAGGTTGACATTTGGTCTATGAAGATGGGATATATCCCTTGTGTTAGAATTGTGTACAGATGAATTTGTTTGAAAATTTTCCCGATTACTGATAATGAAGTTCATTCAGACAGTATATATTGGCATGGAATAGGCAGAAACACTTAACTGTTCCAGTAAACTTCTACATGAGGTTATGGGTTATGCGCCAGCCATAATTCTGATGATTTTCTGTTGTAAAGTGAAAATCTTCCCACTGTTGGGAGAGTTATCTACAAAAAATTATACCATATTTTATAACAGAATGAAAGTGTGCATAGTAAATTGATTTGAGAGTGTGTGTTTGGCTGATGGCCGTGGCGTGGGGTTGACCCTCCACCCCCATCTAGTGCCGAGGTCCTAGAAAGAGTAGAGCTATGCCTCTACTCACCCTAAGGGCCTTCGTGGCCTATAAAAAGAGTGAAACCTACCTACCTGTTTTGCCGATACAGACCCTCGACTTAACGGCAAAACTTACTCAACTTAACTTAGGAATTATTTTTTCAACTTGTTACAATTCAGATGATTATTAACCTGTAAATCAAGAAATTTTGTAGTTACTGTCTCTGCTGTATACTTTTCTTTATAACCAATATACAATGTAGAATATGATTAATTATTTGTTGTGAATTCCATTATATTAGTTTTATCTAAACTTAGAACTATTTTATTAATAGCAAATGTTTTAATCATGTAACAGAGAACTGAATTTGACAATGAATAGAAATCTTCGAAATTTCTGCTTGAAATTATGACGCTAGTGACATCAGCAAATAATATTGGTAGTGATATAGAATTTATTCTCAAGGGAAAGGTCATTTATGTATAATATGTACAGAAGGGGCCCTAGAATTGATCCTTGGGGAAATCCATGTTTCAACGTATCATGCCGAAATAGTAAGGGATACATACGTACAATCTATTCCCATATCGGACCACCTCATGCCTTGACGCCAATTTTATATTCTATAGTTCATATCTATTATAAGCTTTACTTCTATACATTTTAACTTACACCATAATATTTTAATTTTTGCCCATATATGTTTTAGTTGATCTACAAACACCAACCAGCTTGAAACTATTTTTCTGCCAAGTTTTACAGTTTGATATAAATTATACTGTAACATTTTTGCGAACTCATGGTATTCCATAGAGTGAAAATGCCTGCATCATACTCTTTTTTTTTTCGAGATTTTGTACTCGTAGTCCAATAATGGTCGGCGTCATTAGACCGAAGCATTTAGCTATGTTTAAACAAAGGGAAGAAAATAAGATAATGCGCAATGCCAACTTGATGCAACTAGGTAATTTTATTGATGTATTTTTAGCTCGACATGTTTCGGTTACATACGCCCATCATCGGGAGCATTAGATGTTGAGTTGCAGCATATGGTTTTCTGCACCGAGTTTTTGGATGATGGGTGGTGGTCTTGAGAGCTGCTGCGTGGGTCGTGTGTACGGTGCGGATGGTGCCGTGCGACTCGCACGACTCGCACGGCACCATCCGCACCGTACACACGACCTACGCAGCAGCTCTCAAGACCATCACCCATCATCCAAAAACTCGGTGCAGAAAACCATATGCTGCAACTCAACATCTAATGCTCCCGATGATGGGCGTATGTAACCGAAACATGTCGAGCTAAAAATACATCAATAAAATTACCTTGTTGCATCAAGTTGGCATTGCGCATTATTTCATGAGGAAGATGCACGGTCAAATAACCCTCAAGGAAGAAAATAAGTGGTTGTCTTCGACGGATATAAGACGTTTTGTTTTTCTAAGTGTTCTATAAACACCATGGGAGATCACTTAGTAATGCCGTTGTGTTGCTCAAATCAGTTATCAAGTAAGAAGACAGAATAACACACCTTTTCACTATTATAAGTTCTTATATTTATTACACTACTACACGTTTCGGCAAAACTGTAAGGCCTTCATCAGGTTGTCTACAAATCCGTACAAAAAATATGTGACTTAGGACGAGGCTTCTTTGTTGCAGTTAATATGTTGTTATAAAACTAGGTTATTATTCACTGTTTGTAATAGGTGATGCCTCGTCCTAAGTCACATGTTCTTTGTACGGATTTGTAGACTACCTGATGAAGGCCGTACAATTTGGCCGGATCATGTAGTAATGCAGTAAATATACGAATATATAATACTTACAAGGTGTGCTATTCGGTCCTTATAATTGATAACTGGTTTCCAATTGCCAGTTCAGGTCTTAAAAATAACGCATTAGCTTCACAACTCGTAAACCATACGACGTGTTTCTTGGTATCAAGAAATGAGAATCTGGCAATAATGTGATTTTTAGTAAATAATGCATAAAATAGCGTAGTCTGCAAGGGAGGGGTAAGAGATAAGCACAAAGCTTTGATAGGAAAACCTAAAGGATACAGACTAGTCTGAAGACTAGGCGTATGATGTAGGATGAAATAAATACCAATCTTACGGAAAGGGTTTGAGAGGGTGCAAATTAGACTAAGCTGGCTGAGAGTACAGATGAGTGGCAAGCTGTTGTAAGTACAAACGGTAGCTACCTAAGTTCTCTAAATATCCTGACATTCTTAATTATCCGGGAAACTATTAAGTTCTCAGGCATTTAATTAGATAATCTATCAAATAATAAATTTGAAGGTGTACCTCTTAAGCGATCTAATATCTTATCAATTTGGTGGCACGCACGTAACATGTATTACAGGTAAAATTACCTTTCAAACCTGAAACACACGTCTCGTACTTGTATGACTTATTGCTGGATTTATATTCCAGTTAGTAACTGTGCTGAATATAGGCTTAACGAAATTACAATGAACGTGACTAATTGCGTTTCGGGAAAGGTTTATACTTACATGTACCCTAGTACAAAACCATTTAAAATTTAAAAGTCAAATTGTTTAAAAACTCTCATACATTTCATCAAAGTTTCCTAACCTCAATAACTGGAATAAATTGTGCAAAGACAAATACGATTACGTTAAAAAATTAAACTATACAGAATAGCCAATACGCACTAGTCGGTGCTGCTACCTAGAAGGGATGTTTTGGCAAAGCAGAAAATTGTCACACTGACTCACAGATCTCGGTTTTACAATAAGAAGCGTATAGGTGTAGATATATAAATATACAATGAAGTATCAGTCAAACACGACAAAACTTTATTATGTTTATTATTGCATTAAGGCAACATGTTTCGATTCTTATAGAATCATCTTTAGGCCCTTCTAAGATACATATCCTTACTTAGCAATGTTTAAAATGTGCTGTGGGATCCCAAACGTTTACATTCTTGATAAAACTATGTATAAAATGCATGTGTCGTTATGTTCTTATTGTACAATCAGGATACTTATTTATAAAACTTTAACCGGTACATATGAAGGAGGTTACGCGTATGTATTTAAGATGTGTTGTTATAGAACTTTGGATATTGTTATATATATTGTTGCTAATTATAAAATCTCTGTGGTCTAGTGGTCAGAGTTTCTGGCTACAGATACAGAGGTTCCGGGTTCGATCCCCGGCGTTACCAGATTTTCTGAGTAGTAGTGGGTCTGGAACGGGGTCAACTCAGCCTCGTGAGGTCAATTGAGGAGCTACTTGAATGAAAAAAGTAACGGCTCCAGGTCTAGAAAACAGAGATTAATGGCTGTGGGGACCCGTTGCGCTGACCACGTGACACCCCTCTACCCGCAAAAGTTGGCACTAGTTTCGCCGACCGGCGGCGGCCGCTCTGTCGGTATAGTTCGCGTGCGGACTATGGCCACGGAGTTTAGTTTAGTATATAAACGTTAAAACGTTGTAACCATAAAAAACTATGTAATAATGCTGCGCTTTTTATTAACAAGGCATTGTTTATTAAAATAGATGCTTACACAACATTTTAGTAGCTTGGATCTAGTATTCTTATATAGATTGACAGTTTTAGCTTGACTAGCTACAAAATTAATGTTTGCCAACCCGAAGTGTTTAACACATATATAAATATACAATGAAGTATCAAACACGACAAAACTTTATCATGTTTATTATTGTATTAGGGCAACATGTTTCGATTCTTATAGAATCATCCTCAGGCCCCTCTAAGAATACAGATCCTTACTTAGCAACGTTTAAAATGCGCTGTGGGATCCCAAACGCTTACATTCTTGATAAAACTTTGTATAAAATGCATGTGTCATTACGTTCTTATTATAAAATCAGGATACTTAAATAAGTATAAGCGTAGCCCACATTAGTTCTATCCTTATAACTAACGCAGAAGAAATAAGGTACGTTACGCATAAAACATTCTTTTGGTTGTTACAAATGTTTTATTGTGTGTACGTAACACATTACAGAGCTGCATTTCCTAAACATGGTATTCATATGAAATGCATGGTATGTCATAACATATCTGCCAACGAGAGAAGGATTTGAGGTTGCAAATAGTGGCAACGCAATTGCTCTCAGCTGTGGTTGGAGGGATAACATCACACGTAATCGGATTACTGAACAGCTAGGCAGTGACGCTTTGGGTTTGTGGACAGGCAATAGCAGGACTCACGAAGCTGGAGTCAAAAGAATACAGAGTAAAAAGGTGAACTTTTCCGTCTGCTCAGTTAAGCAGCACGCCACGGAAACATATGGACGGCGGAAGGCCGAAATATGTACAAGACCTGAAAGTGTTCTTAATCTCCGCATGCAGTAAAATTGGGTGGACAGCTGCACGTCGCGGTCATTTCATTCGGTGAAAGAGCCTCCAGTACCCACTGGAGGGGAAGCTGAATTAGGCCCAGACCTGGTCCAAACACTGAGGACCAGGCAGAAATCTGTCGTACCGATTTTTCGGTCGTCCAGCCCAAGCAGTAGTTACTATATTGACTGAGCTGCTCTGACTGAGGTAGGTGCAGTTTTACGCATTCTTGAATGCAGCGGTAGATTGAGGCAAACAACAAATAAATTCCAGGGCCGCTTTTACTCATACAACAATTACAACAATTGCAAGTACTTGTATTGGTTGCTTCCCGATTTGAGAAGGAATATTGCTATTATGGTGCACAGGACTCGCCAGTTTGAGAAGGAATATTGCTATTATGGTGCACAGGACTCGCCAGTTTGAGAAGGAATATTGCTATTATGGTGCACAGGACT
>Ga0123354_10001771_pt1 | contig 27201 bp, 20 predicted proteins | sample TergutLab28metaG_2_FD_97872 | JGI IMG/M metagenome (GOLD analysis project Ga0123354, IMG submission 97872) | Labiotermes labralis P4 segment gut microbial communities from Petit-Saut dam, French Guiana - Lab288 P4 | ecosystem: Host-associated > Arthropoda: Insects > Digestive system > Gut ... | reverse complement strand
TTTTTGATTGGGCCTTTTTAAAAAGGGGTTTAACAACAAATTACCCCTTTTTAAAAAAAGGCATATACTTTAATTTTAACAAAAAAATATTAAGTGTTTAACCAGCCTCCCCCCCCCCCCCTATTATATATGTTTAACATTGTACATATGAAATTGATGCATGAATATTATACTTTCCTTTGTATTGACGTTTCCCTGAAACGTGTAGGAGGGTTCGTGCTTATGGATAACTTAACAGTTTCATTTTGTGCCAGTGTTGGTGTGTATCAGTGACTGCAAGCACAATGAACAGTATGAATATTATTAAAGTACTTGTTTTTATGTTGGATGTTCATACGAAAGTTGCAGTAATCTGCATCATTACATAAGAGATGTGTGAAGAAATTGTTCAACCCCATTGTCCATTTTTTCTTCAGTGAGCATTCAGCATTGAGTTTTGTGTCCGCTAACAAACTCTGCCTGTCTTGTAGATCTGCTTTACACATTTTAGTATCTCAGTTATGGTAGTACATATGTGTATCTCACATGTTATATGTGAGTACAAAAAAATAACTAAATGAGTAACATAACATAGGTCATGTACAATAGTGGGAGTTACAAATGCATCAGGCTTGTTTTACAGTTATACTCTCAGAGTTTCCCCTGTAGTTGTTCCACACTAGTATAATTTGCTGCTGAAAATTAACTTTGATTCTTTGTTTACACAGGAAAACAGTGACATATTTCAAGCTTGCATCACACAGCTGACAAGTGAACAACAGCAAGCACTACATGAGATTCTGAATGGTGTAAATTGACCTTCAAACGCAATACTAAATTGATACTAGCAACTACAATGACGAAGTGTGTAGTAAAATTGCAGATGCAGTGAAAACAAGTGAACATTGGGATTATTTTTGTTAGTCAGTTGCTTGTTTATGCTGCCTGTTAAATACCTTGGCAACAGTAAAATTAAGAGTGAAATGATGATTGAAGAATTTTGTCATCTGTATAGTTTATTAAGGATGATGTGTGGTATTATTACTACAGCACTCCCTGTTGAAGGGATTATGACACACAGGTGACAACAGTTAATTCCCCCCCCCCTTTGTAGCTTGTGGTAAATTGGTGCATTATGTAAGCAAATTGCATTGGGTGTGGTGGTTTCAGACTCAAAAAAAAAAAAAAAAACACTGTAATTTTGAGTTTGATCTAGCATCCTTATCCTTATGCCCAAAAATCACACTTTATAAATTTGAGTTTTGTATTGTCATAATAATAATCATCATCATCATACTGTACTCGTGTGTTCCATTTTATTTTCATGTGCATAAATCACACGTATATATTTATTTTTCTTGTCACTTGCACACACAGTGCTGCTGCTTAGCTGTGCATTTTTTTTATTTTAAATTTTGCCATCATTATTGGTGTCCGTCTGTACAGTTTCTGTATAAAGTGTGTGTCGTTTATAAACAGATCTGTGATAGATATTTAATATGAAAAAAGTTTGCCTTTTACCCTTGTAGTTAGATTCAATGTACATATAAACAGAGGAGAAATGACTTCATGAGCACATGGATAATGGAGCTGCATATGAGAGTAACACAGTTCCAGTGGTTACATCTTATTTTGTCCTTGTGCGCTCTATTTTCCCATTTTGTTTTATGTTACACAAACACATATATTTTTATATTAATCACAGGGGTCTTTATATTTTTTATCATTATTTTCTGTGACGTGGGTACAAGTAGGACTTTGCGTATATAATGTAGCTTATGTGTCATATAAAATTTATGGTATGCTTTTACCATTCTGAACACCCATCTTTTTGTTTGGTTGTTACATTCAGGTGCACTTAAGAACTGACCCATTTGTTGGTGACTTGTTCAATAAACAATTATTTATGATTGTCATCAGACTGAAATACGTGTATTTTTTTTTTTATTGTTAAACAAATTGATTCCATTTCATATACATTTTGATGGTTAATGAAGGTATACCAGTCTTCTATCTAAAGAACTTCTCTTTTCACCATACAGTGTGTGTGTGGTAAAATAGTTGTGTTCTTATCAGCTGTGTCACTGGAAATACACCAGGCAATTGGTGATAGAATGGATAGTACAGTTGTGTACCAGTATTTGTCTGATTCTTTTTGTGAATGAAATTATGGTACATTGTAGAATCTGCATAATGAAATTAAAATTCTTTGGGCCCAGGTATTAGTCTTTGCTACAGAGAGGTTTTTTAAAGACTAATTAGCATTTCTAATACATATATGTTTGTTTATAATTTTATTTTAATTCTGTATATATGATACTGAAAATATAAATGCCATTTTACAGTGTAGACTATGAAGCCCATAGTTCAATGAAAGGCAGTTTTACAATAGCTGCTGAAGACAGGAAGAAGTATTTCAGGTGGACCTGAGCTAGGGAGGTTTGGTTTCCATTTACAGTGAGTCCTCACTTAATGTTGAGGTTCCAGGAAATCACAGCAGTGTGAAACATTCTAGAACAGAACATTTTTTCCTGTAAGAAATTATACAAATACCCAATAATTTGGTTAGAGATCCTGCCAGATGTTGGTAAAAACAATATTAATCTGAGTCCAAGCAACATTCAACACATCTCTAATCACTAAACTTTGTCAACATTAAAACAAAATAACATTGTTTGGGGCACCATTGAATGAGAACTGTATTTTGGAAAGACCTGAAAACTCTTGTATCACCATGTTTGTACCTTCACATACAGCATTCACAATTTGTGGATTTGTGTTTTAATATCCCACTGCACCAAAAACTTCCTGTGTCAGGCTACATTTTTTCCTCAGAAGTTTCAATATTATTGCAATACATGTTGGAAATGAACCTGTCATTAGACCACATGCATATTGCTAGGTGTGGAATTGCATATTGCTGCTTCATACATCCCAGTTTATTTCTGATACCAACAGTGGCTTTATTTATGTCTTCTAGTAACAGATGCATTGCTTCTCATCTGCCATTTGTGATATGCCCTTGATTTCATGTAAGACCAGAGAAGAAATCTAGAGTTCAAGTTAGGGGACTGTGTGGGACAAGCCATCAGTCCATTCCTTTCTCTCCATCTTCTTTCATAATTTGTGTTCAAAACTTCTGTTACCTCTGCCAAATTGTGAAGGTGGTCTGTCATGTTACAGCCATATTCTTTTCTTGTTGCAAGAGGCACATCCACTGAATAAAGTGGTAATTTTTCAGAATATTCCTGTTAATACTGAGCTTTTTCAACATGTCATGATAACATGTGATCTAGTCAGGTTATTGCCTGCTGCTGCTACTACTTCTAGTACCACCACCACAACCACCACTACCACTACTACACAGCACATGTTAACTGAAAATCAGTGCTGAATATAGTGTTATGCTATTTAATGTGGTTTTCCTGTGCCTGGGGTGCAAATTCCTAGCATTTTAATAATGTCCTGGGTGAGTTGAGCTTCATCTGTGAGCAGAATGTCAGGCTGAACTTGTGTCCATAGTTGCTGCCATTCACAGAATTACAGACACATGGCATGATCTGGTAAGAATTGTATTCTACCAGGAGAATATGAATAGAAACTGTCATCATGCAAAGTTCTCCATACCTGTATCTGCTGCAGCAGTCATCCTGGAAATTCTACATATACTTGGACGTGGATTTCGCTGCAGTTGTGCCAGAACATTTTCTCATTGCTGTTCATGTTCTGCACTTCCTTATGGGAGGGAACCAATCGCAAGAGTTCTGCACGCCTGCTCATATATTCTGCAAAGTGAATATGATGGCTAGTATTTACAGCATCCCTCCTGTGATCTGGTTTTTAAGTAATTTAGTCTATTAGTATTTAGAGGCAAGTATTGACTTAATAAATTTGATATTGGAGATTTAAGTTGTCTGGGATATGATGCCGTGTTGATTGTTATTACATTCTGGATGGGCTTGGCGCCTCCATCTCCAGGATCCAGAAAGTTGCTGTTTGGTCAACAGCTGTTTATGAATTTACATCAAATCTCAGTAATATAAACAGCCAACTAGATGCAACAATAATAATTTTATTAATAATTTCAATCAGCTCAACATGTTTTGGGCGATAATTTCTCCTATCCCCAGGAGCATTAGACTGTGTTTACCACAAGCTGTAAACACAGTCTACTGCTCTTGAGGATGGGCGAAATTATCGCCAGAAACATGTTGAGCTGTTATTAATAAAATTATTATTGCTGCATCTAGTTGGCTGTTTATATTATTGTATCAATGATGCATGGTTATACAAACATCAAATTTATAAGTACCAAACAGGCAAAAGGTGTTCACTCATATAAGAATACTACAAGAAGACTGTACAGAACAATTGCAGCTGTTTGGTGTAATAAGATCTGCAGGGACAAACAATTAACTCTGAACTACATTGCCATCAAGATCAATGGCAGTAACCAGCAGTGCACTAACACTTTACAGGCTGCCACACGCTTTAGACTTAACTAATACCACAGTCACACAAACATAAAATCTCAGATTTGCATTTTCAACAGCACTGGTGTGAGAACCTTAGATCTGTCAACATGGATATCTGCCAGTCTTTAACCAAGAGTATTATCAACAACTACTGTACAAACTGATGGGTAGGAAGTTACATTATTGTATGGTGTTATTATTGTTTCATGCAGTGTGTGTAGACCTTTCATACCTAATATGTGTCAGGGCAGAAGTTTTGTATGCTGTCAACACTGGATGCAGATGTCAAATATGTATAAGTGATTTATGACAGCATACTTGCAACTAGGTGGGCTGGGATACCATAGTCAGTATAGCAACTTGCTAATGAGTGGGTGGTCTGGGGATCATATCCCGGTAGGGGCCAGATTTTCTGTACCCATCTGGGCCAGCCCTGGGGCCCATTCAGCTTCCTGTACAGTGGGTAGTGGGTCTCCCTCCCAGGGGTAGAGCATCCAGGGTGCAGCATTGACTACCTGCCTTCAACTTGTGCCAAGATTGCAGAAAGATAGATATACCTGTACTCCCCCTCTGGTTCTTCATCCTTGGCACAGGGTGAACTTTACATGCAACTTGTCTGCTACTCTTTGCAATCAGAAAGAGTTGATGCACTTCTGCTTTTGCTGAGACATGTGATCAGAGCATTCATTGTGTGTAGTCAGTGTATTTTTATTGCAATGCACATCTGACCAGCTTCCCACATTTGATTCACATAGGCAAATAAAACACTATGATGTGAGAGCCATCTGTGAAAGTGTACCAGCACTTCCCAACTGCATGCAATAAGCAGTTTTCACACTGTGTCGATGCCGTACTGCATTATTTAATTTTGTATAGTGCATTAGTTTATGCAAATATGTTGCCGAACAAGAACTGTCCTGATGAAAAGTACGGCACATCCCGCAGTTTTGAATAGTCTTTTCAGCCACCCCTGGCACCCACCTCCATACACGCACTGTCTCAGTTTTCTTACTTTTAACCAGTAGCAGCCCACCAATTAGACCACTAGGGGCAGTGACAAATGTTACATATGTTGATAGACCTGCACAGATTACATGAATCATTTGGAGAATGTGTTTCTAATTTGTGTTTGATGTCTTATAATGCAATATAAGATGCCTTCACTCTCAGTTGTGTAGGTGTTCTGCCCTCTGATTGTAAACATACCTTAGGCGAGGACACAATTTGTTGGTGTAGATAGTGGTGGTGTGAAAACAGGTTTTGCGCAAAGGCTGTGAGGAAGGTAACTTATGACCAGGATCTTACTTATTCCACATGTTTGGTACACCTCATCCATGCTGCCACATTGGTCGACAACCAGTCTAGGATGAGTGTACAGTTTATGTGCCTGTCCAGGTGTTTGATAGTGTGTGTATATATATAGAACCACATGATTGTGGGTGTGTTTTAAATTTTAGAAGTATAATGGATTCAAACACAACAATTTATTTCCAAAACAAGGTCACCTACATGTTCCAGCTTATATTTAGCCATCATCAGAACTACAAGACAATAAGTAACATTAACATCTGCATGGGGTTGAGATTTCAAAAACAAAACATAAATATGCAGTCTTGGGAAAAATTTGGAGGTTATAAGACTGTGCCTTTGTGTAAGATATTAAACATTACTGAAAAAAAGATATTAAATATGTGACAAAAGTGGTATTTAAAAATTAAAAGTAGGGTAGAGGTGTTAGTGTTGTTTTGGAGAGAAGGCCTTTGAGTTCTGAGATCTTAAAACCCATGCAGCTGTGAACATTTCTTCTAATTTTGTAGTTCAGCCTGAAGACTGCTAAATGGTAGCAAATACATGCAGCTGTCCTTGCTTTTGAAATAAATTGTGTTTCAATTTATCGTACTTCTGATTAGACTGAAAATATGAGGGGGATGACTTGTCTTAATATTAAATTGGGTTTGTTACGTCACAGTGTTCTGCAAGTGATTTGCATGTGAGAAGGGTTGTGTTTTGTGCCAAATTAAAGTGGCCAAGACTGATTAAAATATCTGTTACCTGTAACTTAAATTTGATTTACTATGATAGTTCTGTAGTAGAACAGCTTCTTTTTCTGTAACAGTTTCCAGTGACTGTTAAAAGTAAGTTTAAGATATAGATAAAGAATTTTAATCACTTTTTGTTTCATTTTACATTTAAATATAATTGTGGTTAAATGCTATATGCATTATTAAATCTTGATACACTTCATACTCTACTGCTGGAAGCTGCTTGATAATTTCCCATATGGATAACACATGTAGGAGATTAATTACAGACATTTTGTATTTTTTCCCTCCAACAGTGTTTTGTTGGTTTTGATTTTTGTGTTAATAAAGAACTACACCATAATAAGTAATGTTGTAAAAGGCAAGGTTCACCCTAGCACAGGCCACGGAGGTGCTAAATGGGGGTGGGTGGTCAACGCCACGCCCCGGCCGCTTTACCCCCCGGGAAAGAGACACAGTACACATTGTATAAGAGGCTCGGTGGGCACCAGGGCAGTTCTGGACGGGTGCAGAAAATCTCGCCCCCACTGGAATTCGATCCCCGGACCGTCCAGCCGGTCGGGAGTTGCTATACCAAATGAGCTATCCCGGCCCACAATATGTAATGTATGACACGGAATGATATTTCGGAGTCTCAAAGGAAGGAAGCAGTCATGACCTAAAATCAGGTGCTATTTTGATATTTACTTCGGAGAGACGGAAGAAAACTACAAAGAACTTAAAGGACAGCTGAGATTCTAACCTAGCACCTACTGAATACACGTTAGAAGTATTGTTGCTTGAGCCAAATTGCACAGTAGATGATAATGTTGATAGGCTGAAATTCCCCAGCAGTAAAATGTATTTCATAGAGTATCGAACACATCTGATACCCACATGTAACCATACGGAGTTGTATCAAAACTTGGCACTTGCATTTTACAAGTTGTTGTATTAAGTCCCGCACAAGAAATACAGAGCACTGTTTGCCTTTGCGTATAATACGCTATAAATTTGCCATGCTCACCGTGCATTTTACTGCGCTTAGTATGACATTTAGAATAATTAATGGCACAATAAGGAAGAAGTAATAGATTTGTGGAGTAATTGTCACGGACACATTTTATTTTAAGCCTGGCGGGAGATCGGTGGTAGGAATAACGTAAAACAACAGCTGCAACGTCGATCCATGACGATCCATGGATCTGACGAACGTTGAAGGTAAACAATATCGATTTGTATCGCGCTGACTCAATGGCGTTAGTTTGTTAGTAACGTGAGTGGTTTGTTTCTTGTGGTAGATTGCAAGGGTTTTGTATTTTGTTGCGAAATAGGTAAACGTGAAAAGATTTTGTTATAAAACGTTTGGCAGGACAGGTTAAACACTTTGAATACGAGTATAATCCTGTCTACGCAGGTATTTGAAGATGGGAGCTGTTCTGGGCCTTTGTTCTGCTGCGCAGGTAATCGAATATAGTGTATTTACATTTCATAAATCCTTTTTGCTAAACCAAAGGATAGAGGCCAAGCCAGTATGTTCCTTCAAAACATCGGGAACTGCTCACAGGTCCTAGAAGACCTGAATTCTCATATGGGGAACACATCATAGCCCAGCAGCGAAACTTCGTTCACATTAGCCTGAAGTAATTACTTGACTCGGTTGTAAATGTCAGTATGTAGTTCTGGAAATTATATACCAATACCATTAAGTGAAAATATGCTAGTTCAGGCCGTTTTTTATATATGTCTGCGTGAAGCATATGAATTTTTTTTAGGTAAGTTCTTAAACGTAGTACATAAGAGATACTGTTTAATTGCAGTTTGAGTGCTTTATATCATGATTTGAACTTTTGATGGAGAATTACTGAATAACTTGATACATGTATAGTTCTCTCCTTTTGGACATGTAGTGACATTAAAATTTAGTTTGGGTCATATATATATATATGTCTTGTGTAAATTGTGTACATGCGAATTTCTTTTAAGTTTATCGAATTGTTCCACAACAAGTGATAACATTATTATTAATTCACTTGCAAGCAGAAGTGTAGAGTCCATAGTTTATCTGGCCCATACCATTAATCATTACACATGGTTTCATGTGTTGGCCAGCAACATCGTACTCATTGCTTTTTAATTCTGCCATTAGTTGCATTTCATACCTTTTAGATGAATATGTTGCAGTTAATACTTACATGTTCAAAGAAGGCGCTGAAAACAATTTCTTTTGACTTGTTGATGTGCGTCACACCTAACAGACATTTTTGATTGCACATGGAAGTTCTGCTTGTGAAATAGAAGACACTTTCCTGAATTCTTTTCTTTTTTCACATCGTCTTCAGTGCAAGTAATATTATGATATACTTTATACTTGAATGTGCCTCACAGGTAATTCAACGTGGGTTCACATTTTTGTGAATGGAGAGACCACAGTTTTATGCTTATGATGCTGTCACCAAAAATAATATGAACAGTGGATATAATTGTTATCTCTTATACCTGTTGCACTGTCCTGCTGCAGAATATGCACAGCATTATAATAGTGTTAAATGAACTTAGGTCCTCTGTAACATGGTTTCCATGTTGTACCCTGCTGCAGGTTACAGAAAATGCTCAAAATGTTGCCCCTGAGCTTCAGCACAGTTGATCTGCAACTTGCACCACTGTGTTCATTACTTTCATTGTGTTATTGGAGAAAGACGGCATGCAGTCTGCTTGTACCGGACTCACATCAGTTTGTTAATTTGATGGCATGTGTCAGATTGGTGAAATGATTCGGTACACTTATTCTGAAATGGCCAACATGTATCTGCTGTTTAGCTAAGCCACATCAAGCACATCATATGCACCAAAAACACTTTCCTGGTTATCGAATTTCAGGCCAAAAAAGTTTGTCTTCTGTTGATACATGACTAGAGGAAAATGGTACATTTCCTGTGGCCAGATGATCACAGGTAGTTATAAATGGTATTGACACCTCAACAAGAAGAGAGGATCATTGATGTGATTTATGAATCCTGAGATGAGCATAAGGAGAATAGGCACATGTGAGGGAGTTCAACAGAATGCAGTTTAGCAAGTCCTGCTCACAGTGCTCTTCTGTCCTGTCATTTGCATTTAGTGCAAGGACTTCAGACAGCAAGTTATATTCCAAGAAGAACCTTTTTTGAATGGTTTCCTAGCAAATGTAATGGTAATACTGCATTCCTCTCTAATTTATTTACAGTCAAGGGAAGATTTTTATGAGATGTTATAATCAATTTCTGTAATAACTGTGTATGACGAGATGAAAATTCACTTTAAATGTTGCACTGCAGGTACTAGGGATAGTTTCTTCTGGATGTGTGAGGAGGAGTTGTAAGGGACATACGTCTTGAACCTTACTGTCTTCCACTGCATATGACTGGCATTGTTTACTGTGATTCCTTAAAAAGAATTCTTCCATACCTATTGCAATATGTGGATCTGCTGACCAGGATTGGTTTGTGGTTTATTCTTGATGGTGCTCCATATCATTTTCTTCTTGCAGTTTGTGTGTTCTTGAAAAGTGATGGACTAAGAGCATAACCTTCTCCTTCTTGGGATTTAACTTTCTTAGATTTTTGTATCTGGGAACATATAAAGAGTATTGTTTAAGCTACAGGAAAAAATGACATCCAGGACTTGCAGCATTGGATATCTAATGGCTTTCAGATGTTATATACAACACCTGGGATTTTCCAGTCAGTAAGACAGTCAGTGTTCAGATATGCAGTGACTTGTGGATACTTTAATCTGCAGGAGGCTGTAACTGTGCTGTAGAGAATCTGTATTCATTTAACTTTTTCTCTTTGTATTGTACGGTAAATTCTCCTTAAGATAGCCGAGCATTCTTGTTCACACACTTTCTCTCTCTCTCTCTCTCTGTGTTTTTTTTTAATAATAATAATTACAATAAGATTCATATAATTAAGGACCCCAAAATAGTGAAACAAGATATGGAAACTTCATATAGGAACCTTGATCACCCTAGTAAAACCAGTGTCCCTAGCAAGAATAGTAAAATGGCCTAAACTATATTTCATAAAAATATCAGGGGATTACATAACAAAATAGAAGAACTGTTAAATTGTTGGTCTACTGAAATTCCACATTTACTGTGTTTCACTGAAACCCACCTACGTGACTATGAAATAATGAATACATTTATTGAGGGTTATATCCTTGGGACTAAATATTGCAGGAAGAACCGTAAATGTGGTGGAGTAACTATATTTGTGCATGAAACGCTAACATATTTAAATAATGATCTAGCCTTATTTTGTAATGATCATGACTTCGAGGTATGTGCTGAAAATTACAGATTTCCTCTTCCAAAATTATTGTTTTATGTGTTTATAGACCACCATCTGGAAATGTTGAATACTTTTTAACCTCTTTAGAACAAATTCTTAATCAATTACATACTAATTCTACAAATATAATTATATGTGGTGACATAAATATTAATTATCTTGACAACACCAATAATAAACGACAGTTAGATGCCCTTTTAGCATCATACGGCTTATATAGCTTAGTGGTTTTTCCTACTAGAAATAAAAATTGCTCATCCACTGCAATTGATAACATATTCATTGACAAATTTAAAAATCAAAATTATACTATTAATCCACTGCTGAATGGGCTATCGGACCACGATACACAGATTCTTATATTGGATAAATTAAAAATTCAAAACTCGAGAGAACATCACTACTCTAAAAGATTAATTAATGAAGTTACAATATCAGACTTTAAATTAAACTTAAGCGATGTGTCCTGGGACGAAATTTTTACTGAAGGTAGTGTGGATTCATTATTTAATAGTTTTCTACACCTACTTGAGAATATTCTACCACAGTTTTCCTTTTAAGAAATGTCATCCTATTTGGGTCAAGAAAGCTTGGATAACAACAGGAATTAAGATATCATGTCAACATAAAAGAGACTTGTTCTTGCTCTGTAGAGGAATAAAAAATCCTAAATTCAGTAGCTACTATAAAGCATACTGTAAAATTTTAACTGAAGTTACAAAAACTGCCAAAAAATTACATTATAATAAACTTATTACAAACTCAAATAATAGAGTGAAGACCATGTGGAACATTGTCAAAACAGAAACACAAAAAATAAGAAAGGATGAGATACCCCCTATGAATGTGGATGGAATTGTAGTTGAAGACCACCAAACCATAGCCAATATATTCAATACTTATTTCACAACAGTCATCGATAAAATGGGTACAAACAAATTGGTTAATATAAATGTTTCATCAGATGCAGTTTATCCACTCAATTACTTATACCAAGTATTTACCAGTCAATTTCCAAGTATAAAACTTACACCTGTAACCTCTCAGGAAATTAGAGAAATAATTAAATCACTTAAATGGAAAAATTCACATGGTTATGATGAGATGTCAATGAAAATATTAAAGATAAGTTTACCTTTTATTGTATCTCCTCTTACATATATATGTAATAGAATGTTGTCTACAGGCATATTTCCTATGCGATTAAAATATTCTCAGATAAACCAAGTATTTAAAAAAGGTAACAAGACAGAAATATCAAATTATAGGCCAATATCATTACTTACATCCTTCTCAAAAGTCTTTGAGAAGGTTATTTATAAGAGATTATATTGTCATATAAATACCAATAACATATTAGCAAGGGAACAGTATGGCTTCAGGAGCAACTCATCTACAGAAACAGCTGCATATAATCTAATCATCAATATTTTGGAAGCGCTTAATAGTAATAAATGGGTAGGAGGTATTTTTTGTGATCTGACCAAAGCATTTGATTATGTAAATCACAACATTTTATTGTCTAAACTGGAGTTCTGTGGTATTACAGGTAAAGCAAAGAATCTAATAAAATCATACTTGAATGACAGACATCAAAGAGTGAGAATAAAGAATACATATTCAAATAATCATTTCTCTGAATGGGAAAAAGTAAAACAAGGAGTACCACAGGGTTTGGTTCTTGGCCCCTTATTCTTTCTTCTCTATATTAATGACTTGCCGGGCATAATAAACGATAAGCATATATCTAAACCTACTATATTTGCAGACGACACTAGTATAATTATTACTCATCCTAAAATTTCAGCTTTTAAGGAGGAAATTAATACAGTACTTGAGAAAATAAGCAATTGGTTCCAAACAAATTTATTAGTATTAAATTTCAATAAAACATACTATATGCATTTCTCTACAAAATCAAAGCTTCTCATAGACATACAACTTAGTTATAAAGGTAACCCTATTACGAATACGTTAAGTACCAAGATTTCTGGGACTTACCTTGGATAGTACACTATCCTGGAATTTACATATTGAACAGTTAAATTCTAAACTTAACTCAGCATGTCATGTAATTAGACTTTTGAAAACCATTATGTCTACAAAAAACTTAAGGATAGTATATTTTGCTTACGTGCATTCCATTATAACATATGGTATTGTCTTTTGGGGAAGCTCACCCTACAGTAAGAACATTTTTAAATTGCAGAAGAGAGTAATAAGAATTATTATGAAGGTAGACATTAGAGTGTCATGTCGTGAGTTGTTTAAAAAGCTAAATATTCTTCCGCTGTACTTGCAGTACATATTGTCAGTACTATTGCTTGTAGTTAATAATATAGATGAATTTACAATAAACTCCGATGTTCACTCAATTAGAACCCGACTTAGGTTTGACCTATATCCTCCATTAACAAGATTGACGAAATATAAAAAAGGAATTTATTATTCAGGAATAAAAATATCCAATTACCTTCCTCAAAATATTAAGAATTTATTTCGGAATGTGAAAAAATTTAAGCTAACTCTCAAAAGGTTTCTTTCCGTGGGTTCATTTTATACACTTGAAGAATATTTTGACTGGGCCTCTAGGAGTGATCTTGGTTGTTATGTTTAAATGATGTAATTATGTCTAAATAACTATAGACTCTCTTAATCATGTTATGTATCAGTTTTGTATGTACATTGTGTAGTAGTTGTTATACCTGTGTTGACTGTTTCCTGTTCCTAGAATAATGACAAGTTCTATATCCACAATAGTGGATCATTTGAATTATAAATTTAAATAAAAATAAATAAATAAATAAGCACAAAGCACTTAATACCACGTTCATGTGTAAACAAGGTGTGATCATTAGTGATATAATTTGTATTTTTGAATCATTGCATATTGGTTTTGTGGTACCTTCCTGTACTGTAATTCCTACTTTACATGAAGTGCAAATTGAACTTTATGAAATATTCCAATACTGTTGACTGTAAGCAATTAGTGCTGTAAAGAACTATGAGCTTTTGTATTTAAGACATCTTCATTATGGTGTATATTTACAGGTACAAAAAAAATAATGCATGACTGCCTTTGTATCACAGATATAGGAAAGGGCCTCTTTATATAGAGGAATTGAATATTTTGTATAAGCATTTATTAAGAACTAACAAGGGGTGTCTTTTGGGTTGGGGCAAGAACATTTTGCTGTGAAAAGGACCTGTTATGTGTTGTATCATACTATATATCATTATTAAGTGCAAGGATCCTCACTTTTAGTTCTCATGTACAGTATATATGGGACTTAAAACCAACATGGATGCCAGCAAAAATTTTGTTGGATTGTTATGTAAGTGCAGCTTAATTGTTATTACAGCTGGCATGTTGCTGTGGGAGTGCAGCCTGTAGTCTCTGCTGCGCAGCCTGCCCGACATGTCGCAATTCAACATCAACACGCATTATGTATGCAGTTATGTTGCTACTGGGTACTATAGCAGCTTGTGTTACCTTGTCACCAGGTCTCCAAGATGTTTTGAGAAAAGTAAGTTATGTTAACAAATGTATCAGTGCATTGCCAGTTGAAATGGGTGCATTCAGTTCACTGAAACATTAATTAAGTCAGCATATAAGCTCAGTGGTAACATATCTTGAATTTTATTTGGAGTATTGATTTCATTTTTCAGCCGTGAAACTGGCTGTTCTGACATGTTCATCATCATTGCATAACCTTTGCAGATTATAAAACATTACATCTGCCTAGTGTGATTTTACTGCAGTTAGCCAAATGGGCTAAAGATTTCGTGATATGAACCTAGCATACATATAGCTTGGTATTAAATGTAATATTATCTTGTCCTATGACACTTGTGTTTCCGTCTGTCTGGTTGTTGTGCAGTTTTGAATTGTCTTTTGTACTGCAAAACATGATCCATAGCCTCCACTGTTTCATTTCTTGGTCACCATTTGAATTTCATTATTTTGGTACAAGAACAATTATGGTTATTTATGTCATTGAGACAAAGTCCTTGTAGGCGAAGTACCTTAGAAACAATGGCCATTTAGTAATATTCATCTGCTTACACCATTACTGTGCATTTAATGACAGAGAATAAGGCGTCATTCACACTGCAACCCGAGCCGAGCTGATCAGAACCGAACCGAATTGGACCGCCTGAGTAGTGCGCCATTCTACGGATGCTCCGTTTATACCTCTTCACTTATCCTGACAGCCTAATCCATTTTGATCGCTTCGCGTTGCTCTCGACGCATCCCGTCACGTCGCTCTTGTCGTGAGGACTGAGTGTCGCTTTCGTCAGATCACTCTCATCTCGTCGCGTTCTCTGCGAGTTACGCATTAAATACATGACATGTCGTGCAGGGATTGGCCAGACGCCTTAGGCGTCATCATGCTGCAACCCGAGCCGAGCTGATCAGAACCGAACCGAATCAGCCCGGCTGAGTAGTGCGCAGTTCTACGGACGCTCCGTTTATACCTCTTCACGTATTCTGACAGCCTAATCCATTTTGATCGCTCTCTTATTTACAGTGTGCAGTGATTTTGAAAATTGTCTTTCTTGATCAGGGTTGCATGCTTTGGCAGTTACACAAGTGACATTGCTGTTCTTGAAAATGGTCCACAGAACTGCACAGTGCTAAACCAGTTGTATGTAAACTACGAGCGACTTCATTTGTGGCACCTTATATTTTTGCCACAGTTATAGCATTCTGTAACCAACAGTTTGGATGTGGCTTCCAGAGTTTGGAAAATTTGTAGACTCCTGTGACATACATTCAGAATATCTTAAAATATGGAACAGCTAATGATTTTTCCTGAAATTATCAGTGCATCAAGAGATGCTGTGTGGATCGTGAACCATATTTGGAATATCTAATCACCCACAATTGTGTCAGTATTTTCAGTCCTGCATGCCCATGGAGTAGTGTTGTCACACAATACCATACAGGGTGGTATAATCATGTGTAGTTGTAGGTTAGTGAAGACATTGTAACTTCTCTTGAAATAATTTATATCATAAGCAAGTGGTGTAAGTCTCCAATATACTACCCTTGAAATTACCTGGTGTCATAACCCAGGTGACCATAGCGTTAATGTGTTGGGCATTTTTGCTTCATTTTGCGTTTCCCTAGACAGTGGTGAACTGGCAAATCTGGGTAGCTAGCACAGACCAAGGTTTCAGTGAGATGTAACCCAAGTACAAGCTACATATTCAAGTTTGTACTGCAGAGCTGTATATATAGCACTGACTGTATTAATACTGCATTCCAATTTTGTGGATGTTTAACTTCATTAAATCTTTATGTTACTGGTTTTGAAAAATTAATACTCTTTAACTGGTACGCAAAATTTATTTTTGATAGAACAAGAACATGGTAAGTTGCCTCTGTGTGTGTTGGAGCTCTCCCCATCGTCCCTTCTCTTACAGCCAGTTGCTGTTACGCGGGTTATTGTTTGTTGTATAGTATTCACAGTACAATATTAATTTTTGTGATCTTGATTTACATCATTACTTTGAAGCACAGATTCTTATAGTGTTATTAAATGAGTACATTTTGTATAGTTATGATGGAGTTGGAACAGGTCATTGTGCTTTTCATCATTGTTTATTATGCTGGCAGTATTTTAGGTTATGTAGTGTGAAATGTAGGTTGATTCATAAATGATGAATTGCAGAAGTCTGATCAAGGTACTGTCCGTGCAGTTGCCTAGAGGAACTACATAAAACTACAGGAAACCTTGGTCGGGAGAGCTGGTATTGTGGGAACATTGCAAATACAAGCCTAGAGCAGTACCAGAACATAATTCAGCTTGATATGGTGTCGGTGGTGGTGATGGCGGTGGCAGCAGCGGCAGTGATGGCAGCAGTTGTTGATGCCACCATCATCATGAATGAACGGATTAATAAATAAATGTGTATTGTTTATTATATTCCCATACTGTTGGTTATGTGTGAATTCTGGTTCCTGTGCTGATTATTGCATTTAAAGCAGTGGGAAATTTGTGCATAGTTAGTGAATTTTTACATAACATATAATTTTGAAGGGATTCTTTTCTGTCATAAAATGAGGAGGCAGTGTATATCATTATCATAATTGCCTGTAACTGAAGTTGTATAAATTATTCTAGGTACCATTCTGTAAGTCTGATGACCCATCATGGCAGTGTGAATCTGCTGTGGGGTATCTGGCAGTGTATCGCCTCTGCTTTGCCCTTTCAGCGTTCTTCTTCCTTATGGCACTCATTATGATTGGTGTTAAGACATCAAAGGACCCTCGTGCTGGCATTCAAAATGGGTATGTAGTAACATCTTTGGATTGCATAGATACAGGACAGTTGAGATTTATTTTGTAATTAATTGCACTCTTTTGGGGGGGGGTTAAGTGAGTAGGTTATGGTTTCTGACTTTTAGCATACTTGTCTTTCTGCAAGAAAGAAACAGTGTTGTGCTATGCTGTGGTGCGGGGTGTCTATAAACGTGTGCCTGTATATTCTCATGCATGCATACTTGTTTGCATGTGCATGCATGCATGCAACCTTTCAACTTTGGACCAGTAGGTCAGTTTTCAAGAAATTTGGTAAGAATGTTGAACTATTGGAGTGTGTCCCAATTTCATACTTTGACATTTTCAGCAGTCAGTAATAGGAGAATGTGGACTTCTGTGGCAGGAACATTGGTACCACTGCTTAGTAGTAGTGTTCTAAAATGATACATGGTGCAGGAACTGCCAAGAAATGATAATTTTTTATAGGTAATGTTCTGAAGAATATAAAGTAACATGGTGGCTGCATGTTGTTGATAATCAGTAAAACTGATGTGAAATTTATTGTGGAGTTCAGTGATGATTATATGTACAAATTCTGTATGAAATATTGTTTGCCATATTGTAATGCAAAATTTTTTTGTTTATGTCCTGTAGGTTTAATGTATACAGTAAGTTATTCTAAGCTGGGTATTATGATGAAACAGGAACAGGAAATAAATAATATTTGAGGTTGCTTTCAGTACCTCAGGGAGATGGAGAATAGGGCCTGAGAAGGGGAATGAACAAGAGCCTGGAGAGACTTGTATAATTGGAGCTTCATGATTTGTACTCCTACCCAAATATTATTTGGGTAATCGAATAAAGGAGGATGAAATGGATGGGGCATGTGGCATGTATGGGCAAGAAGAAAATTGCGTATAGGGTTGTTGTAGGAATACCTACAGGCAAGAGATCACACGAAAGACCTGTGCTGAGGTGGTAGTATATTATTAAAATGTCTGTTTAAAGAAATGGGATGGGAGGGTGTGGACTGGATTAACCTTTAAACAACCAGGTTCATTATGTTGTTTGAACAGAAGAAGATAAAATTATTAAACAAATGGCATGTTGTGAAAAATAAAACATTAATTAGCATAACTTAAATCTGTAGTAAATTTTCCTGTTGCCCATATATATAAAATGAATATCGAGGGATACTTTTGATGTGTGTTGGCATATGTAAATGTTGTTATACAAACATAGACTTTTTAAAAGTTAATGTGACACAGGATATAAGTTGCCAAAGGTTTTCATGCAGTGCAGGGAGTTTATTGACTAACTGAGGAGCTAGTAGCATTTCAAGGAGGACTGTGCCCCTTGGAGTTAGTTAGTTAGTTAGTTAACTAAGTGTATTTTAGTTCAGTTACTTTAGGTTAGAAGTACTCAGAGTGTATAATACCAGTGTAAGAGGGATTGGTGAGTGATGAATTGGAAAGGGATTAAGGTCTCACTCTTCTAGGATATTATGCAGTGTATAGTGTGGCAGCTACTGAGGCTCTGGGACAACCTGTTGTTCCTGGGACTGATAACATCACATTCTGTTGGTGGATCATAAATTGAGAATTACCTCAATGTGATGTGAAGAACACCTGATTCATAGCACTGGAAGTGTGTGTATAAATGAAGTAGTGTTTATAGCATGTTCATAGAACTGCTTGTACATTTTACAAGTATGCTGTTAGTGTCACAGAAAGTTGGTCTGGTAGTTGTTGTTAGTCCTTCGTCACTTAATATCAGGTATACCTCTCACATGGTGTATTACTGAAAATGCTGCTTGCTGACTTACAATTATGGATGCTCATGTGCAGCCCTCATTGAAATTCCACTTTTCTGCCTTTAATTTAATTTCAGTGACAGTTAAAGAACATTTGAGTTTGTAATAGTAAATTTGATCTACCTACCCCATAAGCACCTCCATGCTCTTGTAATGGCACTATGATCATCTTTGTTAATAAATTAATTTTATAATTTTACTACAGTTTTTGGGCCATCAAGTACTTGCTGGTGATTGGTGGAATGGTTGGTGCATTCTTTATCCCTGAGGGCTCATTTGGAACTACATGGATGTATTTTGGCATGATTGGAGGTTTCCTGTTTATCATCATCCAGTTAATTCTCATTATCGATTTTGCCCATTCCTGGGCCGAGAGCTGGGTTGGAAACTATGAGGAAACTGAATCCAAAGTTTGGTAAGTACTAGTAAATGCCATTTCTTAATGTAGTGTAGTGCTATATTTGTAGTTAATGTACTAAAACAGCATTCTTTAACCTGGGGAGCAAACATTCTTGACCCCTACGGGTCTAATGTTGAGTCAAACTCATCTGCGCTTTCCATTGTACTAGGTCTGGTATGGAGCTCAAATTGACACATTACAATGCCTTAGATTCGTTTTCCCTAAGTTCCTCTTCCCCATTGGCTGCTCTTGAAATTTAAAGATCAGAAATTCCCTGGAAAATTAATTCGGACCAGACTGCTGAAATTCAGAAGAATAATTTGGACTGCAGAGTTTTAAACTTGTGCAAAACATAGCAGAAATAAGAAAACATAAACAACTCATCAAATCAGCTATTAGAAGCATTTCTAAGTTGTCAGCTTCTATAAGAGAAATAACAAAATAGCAGGTAGTGAAACCAGTCATTTGAGACAGTTTTAAGCTTGGTGTGATGATGTTATGATAGGTCTTCAGAAAACACGGTGTGAGGGTATGGTCTCCATTTATCTGATTCAGGATTGAATCCAGTGGAAGGCTCTTGTGTGCATGGTAATGAACCTTCAGACTGCATATAAGGTGAAGAATTTCGTGACTAGCTGATAAAATTTTAGGTTCTCAAGAAGGACTCCGTTCCATGGGGTTGGTTAATTTATAAATAAGTAGTTTCATTAGCATTTAAGTGGGATACATAGGTTATGTGAACAAACACAGTAGTTAGTACTGTGCCCCAGCAGCCTTTGTGAACTTTGTCCATTCCCACTCCATAGCTTGAAAGTAATAGTGTTGTGGGCAGTATCTTTCCTTGGAATTATTGGCCGTTATTTCTCTCAAGATATGTAGTGTGTTGTGACTGTTAGGGCTGAGTGGTATGAAATTCTGCAAAATTTCCTGGCTGATGAACTGCATAATCATGACCTGCCTATGTGGTTTCAGCGAATTGGAGCTACTGCTCACAGTGCATGGATAGGCATGGAAGTTGTGTGCCATATGTTTTACTGCTGAGACTTCGAGCCATGCGGACCTAGTTATTCAGTAGCACATTTTTTCCTGTGAGTTTAACTGAAGGCTGAATTGTATGAGTCATATGTCTTGCCAGTATTCCTGAATTCGGCAGTGTGTTGACACCATCTGTAAAGAATTTCATGACATCACAGTGACACAAAACAAGATAGGCAATGTATAATTAATGTAACATTGTGGCACATTTGTCTAACCATTTTTGCAGTGGAAACAGAACATTGCATTGTACTGCAGTACTACAGTTACTCTTCTCTCCATTACTTCTGGAGATTTAGTGTTTTCTGTCGGCTAAATCCTCATTCTTACTATCCATTTAATATATACAAATCCTCTTTGGTTTCCTGTTTCTGGACGTTTTAATAATACAATAATACCCTGATTTTATGTTCCTGCATTTTGTGTTTTTCACTACTTTATGCACTTACTGCACGGTTTTGGCCTAATGCCCATAAGAACAATGTTTCCCAGATTTTAGGTAATTTTTGGGTGGTTGCCATGTAAATTTAAAATTGGAGTGTTTAACGTGCTTCCCCGCTTAACAAAGAGGACAACTTGTAGTTCCGCTGCTGATCACTCTTAATCATATTTTTATATTACAGGTATGCAGCACTGCTTATTTTCACGTTACTGAACTATGCATTGGCTATAACTGGTATAGTGTTGCTGTATGTCTATTTCACGTTGGTAAGTACATTATTTCAGAATAACTGTAATCGAGAAATCAAGAAACGGTTTTACAATGAAATGTCATGAGTATCAGTAGGATGACCTTGATTTGTCCACTGTTGGTGGTTTTTGAGTTGTACTTTGCAGCATTGTATTCACACATGGTGGCTTTGCTCTCTCTCTCTCTTTTTTAAAAAAAAGAACATACTGCACATGTATGCTAAATTTGTGTAGTTTGTAGCAGTCTTAACACATTCTTACCTGTACCTGATAATCCAAGAATTTTGTCAGAAAATGTACTCACAGGAATGCCTAGTTCATTACCTTTTTGTTCTGAGGGACATTAACAACACCAGCTGATTCTTGTATTACGTTCAGCTGTTCGGATATTGAGAGAGGCTTGATTTTTCTACCCATGCTTGAAGTGGCCATTTTCAAGGAGATGTTTCATAAAATCAACAAAAATTTCATTACAAAGTTAATCCAACTTTAAACTCAGTTAATTGGAACGTGCTGGTGACTATTAGCACTGAAATGAAACAACTGCAAGTGCTGGATTAAAAACCTTGCTGTTCAATCATGTATATTTTCCCACAAGTTATTAGGTTGTCACAATGTTTTCTGTATCTAACAACTGATGTGCAACATAGTTCGTGATTAGGCCTTGCTAGCACATGGATTTTAATGAGCAGTGTTAACCATTTTGGTTACATGTTCAGCAGTTAATTGCTCTGCAGGGCAAAAACATGCATACATACAATGTCAAGTGAACAGAGTATGTGTGAATATATACATTTTTTGTACAGAGTACTGTGACTTATTGTATTTAAAGTGTAAAGCAGTTCAGCTGCAGTGCACTCCCATTACGGGACAGTGCAAATAAGTCTGCTGCTGCGTACACGAGTGAAAGTTGTCTGGATAGTTCTGATCCTACTTGTGATCCTAAAAACTTCTCATTGCTTGCAGCAAGAAGTCAATGAAAATTGCAATCAGAATGCATGTAGAAAATTTTGTAATTGACAAGGTGCTTTGCAGATTGCAAATGGGAGATGATGCAGGCACCTTTTTTGCCCCATTATCTGCCTCAAGTTTTCACATCCCTTTAAACGTATTACGTGAGGAATGTAACGTGCTGAGAGTTAATGGCAAGTTGGCAGCAGCGCGTTGTTGTCAGTCCATATACAGCCCCAGTCTTTAGTGCTGTGCTACCACATTGGCATGATGTAAGGAAAAAGACGTCCAAGATATGTACGCTACCAAAGAACATTAACAGCAGGGGTGCTAGAAGCGAAAGTACTGATGTAGCAGCTATGGTTATGAAAGAGAGACAGGTCAAGTACTGGGAACTGACTGACTGACTGCAGTCTCTGAGTCATGGAACAGTTGTTTGAAACAGTTCAACACCATGCACCGTGAGGTATCATTCTCCAATGTGAAACTTGGGTGTGGAATTGACCTTGTATTTTAACCTATACGAACTGACAGCATGATTTCAGTGCTGTATGTTGGGGAAAAATTGAGTGAATGGAAATCATGGAAATTGTTTAAGATTTTGTTATGGAATATGTATTAAATGGGTAAGAATTTTGTTTGCTGTGAACTTTGCATAGTTCTGAAGAGAGAAATTTTCTTACATGTGGATGTATTAAAAGGGCAACATGTAGGGTATATTAATCATGTGGGAGAATTTTGATGCTTTCTTATCCAGACATCTATGTCAGGAAAACTTCTTAACCAAGGATGTCTTCAGTGAGTTTCACTGTACATTTTAATCTGTACACAAATCACATTACATACATTTACAGTTTGAAATATTTTATTTTTTAACTTTATTTTTAATTATCAAATTTGAAATATAATTGATTACTGCTATGATTTTTGTATTACAGCCTGATGATTGTGCGCTGAACAAATTCTTCATCTCTTTCAACTTAATCTTATGTGTAATTGTGAGCGTATTGTCCGTATTACCAAGCGTGCAAGAGAGGCAGCCCCGTTCAGGCTTGTTACAGTCATCTGTTGTGACTCTGTATGTCATCTTTCTCACCTGGTCATCTGTTTCCAGCCAGCCATGTAGGTTGAAATTAATTCATAGTAAATTACAGCTATTTCACATATTCCTTAACCCTTTAAAGACTAACGTCCACTAGTAGCATCTCCTAGTAATGCCAGAAATGCTAACATCTACTTTAGTGGACTTCGTTTGGCAACGCTGACAGCCCCCTCTTTCTATCTGACTGCACAATGTCTCAACACTGAATCACTCATGAAAGCAGTCCTGTGTCATATTTGTGTGTAAGCACTTAGTCAGCTACCAAAGAGACCCTAATTATTTTCAGTTTGTTATGATGTTTCTTAGATGAAAAGTGTAATCCTGGCTTCCTGGGTGTCGTTGGATTGAAGTCAACGAGCACTTTTGACAGTCAGAGTATTGTGGGACTTGTCATCTGGATGTGTTGTGTTCTGTATTCTTCACTACGTACAGCATCCAATTCATCAAAAATCACCATGTCAGAACACATTCTTGCCAAGGACACTGGGGCTGGTATGTATTTGATATGTATTACCACCATTATTATGTTGGTGTTTATTTATGATTGGTTTTCTTGTCTGGACCATATTAAAAATATTAATTTATAATGAAATTAGTAGGGGCCTACTGACTGGCATGCCTTAACAATGGATTTTGTCATTTAATGCTGCTGTAAAGTTGACATAGTCACTTGTTAGAGGTTTTGGACAGAATTATGCATGCATTCTTAGCCTTGGTATGAGAGGGCGGTAGTCACCGTCATGACTAGGTGTTTTACACATGAGTTCCATTGAACAGGACGCAAATTGGACTCCAAAGCGAGCTTGGATTGGTAGAAAAGAAAGAAAATTCCAGTACCTTCCTGGAAATTAACAGCTGAGTATTCAAACAGTTTAAAAAATCTTTGGTAGCCCACAACTTAGGATATTTTATTTCTTGAAGAGTTTGTACTGCATATGGAAGATTTTGCAGAAATGCATATTCTAGAACAGGGTGTTTAAACCTAAGAATTTTATTCCAAATGACAGCGTATGATTCACTGTCTCATTGAGTTTCAAATTTTTGTTCAAAAGTTTGTTTTTTAGACAGTCATTTATCGAGGTTTATTGATTTCTTTCTGCTGATGATTTTGAGAACTTTCCTTACCTTAAAATACAGGGACGTAGTTTTAACCGACAACTTGTGTTAACTAATTCACTCATTTTCCTTTGACAGCAGGCAATGCAGCACTTGCCACTGTTCCAGTTCACTGTGAGTTGGGGCCCATGCATTTAGTTCTGTGTATTGCAGTTAATTTAGTTTTTTACTGGCCATATTTAAAGAAGGTGCTGGAAATGGGTTCCTTCAGCTCACAGACATGTGTCACAGCTAAACAAAAAAAACATGTTAATTGCACATTGATACGATTAGTTAAGTCAGCTGACCAGAAGTAACTAGAAACAGTTGTCAGATAAGTAATATCTCTGTACTTGTATTTTGCAAAAGTAATGAGGTTATAATACTAACACTAAAAGCTGTAGTGAAAAGCAACAGACATCATATTATTTTAAGCTGTAACGTACAGAAGGAAAAAAGTTATTTATAACGTATGCCTTTTCTGAATGCATGTCAAGCCAGAAAACTCTTGGTACATGTTATGTCGGATATCACTTAGTTGCATATTGGCTCACTGATTTTTAAACAGCCATCAGTAGTACTAGCGAGATACTCTCATTCCTGCATTGACATGTAGTTTTAGCTTAACTTGTTATTGAGAAAGGCTTTTGTAACTCACAGGTGTCTTTGTAAGGAGGAATATAATTCAAGATATAGAATATGATCTTAGATTCAAGATAAATGCTTCTGCTTGAGCTCTAACACTAATTTTGCTAATACAGTACACTGTCGATTATCTGAAAGTCAATCATCTGAAACACAGCTTGTAAAAAACAAAAGTTACAATGTGCTTACCAGTTACTGGTTACTATTCTGAAATATCACTAAGCTGATGAAAGCATTACAGGAAATTTTAATTGAATGTCAGCTTTAGCTATCACCTGGACCCGACTGACAACAGTCTCCCGTGACCATGATGGGTTGTTATCATTTACAAACCATTTCCTAAATAATTTATGGTATTTGATGATAATATTGAAACGGGACGCCGCAGCACCTAGCATTATGCAACCTGCGAAGCCTCTGATGTCACAGCTTCCGCTGTGCTGGTGCCTCTGAGTTAAAGGGACAGACTACCAGAACATTCCCATGTGAGAAAGGGGTATAACTGTGGAAGAGTCGAACAATCGAGTAGCAAGACAACGTTCAGAGGTGCACGGGCAAGCTCCCCAAGGGGAGTTTCCTCACAGACACACAACGAGAGAACATCAGATGGCAATGGGGTCTTCCCACGGCAAGACAGCGAGTAGATAGTGATGGAGTCTTCTCACGGACACAGCGAGAGAACAGTGGTTGACAATGGAGTCTTCTCACGGCGATACAGCAAGCATCGAGTGGATGGTGAGGGAGCCATCTCACGGCAAGACAGTGAGCAGATAGTGAGGGATTCTTGTGCTCACAAACCACAGAGTGTGTGGTGGAGTGGCGAAGCAACAAGTGAGTTTTCAATGACAGAGTGAAGGTGGAACTGCATAGTGTGGTGTGAGTGAGGTATCAGGTTCGGGCAGTGTCAGGGCCAGGAGCCCGAAAAACTGGATGTACAAGAACAGACTTAGCTGTTGAGAGTAATTCTTAAAATTCTGGTGAAGTGTTCTGTATTCATTACTGCTTTAATTGTACGTGTAGTGTCAATGAATGTTGGTATTTGTTAGACCCAGGGCCTATCTTACAATATTCTAATGCACATTTATTTGAACGGTTTGATTAACTGAACTTCCTCAGTCCAAATTAGTTTGGATAATTGACGCTATACTGTAATAAGCAGCAATTCGAGAGTATTCTGAATAGCTTCTTTCCACATACTGATCTAGAGCTATGGCTACGAAGATTATTCTCTCTTCTGCTTGGGTCAGCATTCATAATGAAAACTGTGGGTCACAGTGCTGCAGTATTTCCAAGTTCTCAGTATACTGAATTGCACCATTTTATTTTTGTGAGTGCTGTTGCTGCTGCCTGTCTGAAAATGATCTTATTAAAGGGAAAAATTCAATTATAAAGTCATAAAGTGTTTACTGCAGTCAGTGGTAACTTTTAGTAGAAGAGAGGTTACAACATTTTCTTGACAGGCCTTATTATTGGTCTCTGTTACCTTTTTTTTTTTAATGTGTTTTTTCCTTTCTGGCCAGTTTCAGAAACTTTATAGTATACATGAGCTTGTAGCCTGTGTGTTCCTTTACCTTTTCAACTTTCTGTCTTATTTAACTAGCAATTTTTGTTTCTTCCTCCAGTACGTGGCCAAGGAAATCGCTCGTTGGTTGATAATGAAGGTATGAATTGTTACTTTTCAATCATCCCTGTGCTTGTGGGTCTTGATGTCTCATGGCGGTGTGGTTGAGGGCTCTGTTTTTCTGGGATATTATGCCATCTCACTGGATAATCAATTCCTGCTGTGAAGAACCATAGTGCCTTCATCTTCAAGGGTCTGGAGGTCTGAGCAGAATACCAGGGCAGGCTGCAGTGGATAGTATGTATAGTATGACTGGTTTTTGGCTAGCTGGAAATGTTTGCAGGGCATTCGTTGAGGTGTGGGTGTGGTCTGATAGGTACCTTTGGCTGTGAAAAGGGCTGTTTTTAGGAGTGTGGTTGAGATCCATTCCACCAGCTGGTCATCAAAGAGGGAGTGGGAGAAAGCAGCCCAGAAATTTTGGGGGTGATGGCAAGGATTTACAGCAACACTTGCAACTATCTGTCCTGCCAGACCAAGTACATACAGCAGCTGGCCACATCAGTTGCTGTGTAGCACTGATGCCATGTGGCCCACTCAAGAGTAGTGTGGCAACAAAGACTGACCCACTGTTTATGTTGTTGGGTCCCTTGAAAGGGCTGGAGTGTGCACGGGTGAGGAGAGGAGAGGAGGGGAAATAACATGTTCTTGGCCAAGGTGGGCACCATGAACTATTCACTGAGAAATCTGGGAAGGTGTGCAAGGAAGGTGTAGGGGAGTAGTGCTGAAAATACTTCAAGTGAGTTAACCATCCAGTGGAAGGGGGGGGGGGGGG
>Ga0123354_10001770_pt1 | contig 27206 bp, 26 predicted proteins | sample TergutLab28metaG_2_FD_97872 | JGI IMG/M metagenome (GOLD analysis project Ga0123354, IMG submission 97872) | Labiotermes labralis P4 segment gut microbial communities from Petit-Saut dam, French Guiana - Lab288 P4 | ecosystem: Host-associated > Arthropoda: Insects > Digestive system > Gut ... | reverse complement strand
TATATTATGTAAAGATTGATCAGCTATACTGTATATAGTATTTCTGTCAAGAAAATCGAGAACAAGCGAAATCATTCTTAGTTCTTATAGCTTGCTTTTCATTCTCAAATGCCTCACAAGCGAAATTATCCATATAATGCTTTAATAGTATTAAAATTAAGTTTTAGATATGTTTAAATCCCCTGAGCGCAGGGGATTTCGGCAGTTTTATATACAATTAACTTAGTGTTAACATATGGTCTGGGTGAGAGGATTTGAACCTCCGGCCTCTTGAACCCCATTCAAGCACGCTACCAAACTGCGCCACACCCAGATAAATGAACCAAGGGCATTTTAAAAGATATCACCTTTTTTGTCAAGAAATACGGAAAGAAATACGGAAGGGGGAGTACATTCCGAGAGTATCTAAGAAGGTACCATTATCCGGGTTGCGACTGTACAGACAGGTTTAGATCCTATTCCTTGACAAGTCATTAACCATACAGGATAATGCGTATAAACATCATGGTTGTGGAGGTATTGGTTGGCCTGCCTTGTTCGAAGTGTCATGAGGGGTAGTATCGCAGAGAAGTTGGGTATCATGTCAGGCGATATACTTCTTCGTATCAATGATGAGGAAATCATGGATTTTGTTGATTATCAAGCGCTGACTGCCACAAAAAAAGTGGCTATTTTAGTTAAGCGTTCGGGAAAAGAGTATTACTGGGAGATTTACAAAGAGGAGTCAGATCCATTAGGAATTACTTATCATGACGAATACTCCGATCATCCATATCGGTGCAGTAATCGATGTGTTTTTTGCTTTATGGATCAAATGCCAGCCTCCTTAAGGAATACACTATATATCAAGGACGACGATTGGCGTATGTCGCTTTCAATGGGTAGTTATATAACGCTAACAAACATGTCTGATGCGGAGTTTAAGCGTGTTTTACGTCGTCGTGCGGGTCCTTTATATATTTCTGTACATGCGACTGATCCTGATATAAGACGCTGCATTATGCGTAATGATAGAGCCGGTGAAATTATGTTGCGTCTCAATCAACTCAAAGATGCCGCCATTCGTTTTCACTGTCAAATCGTTTTATGTCCGGGTTTAAATGATGGTTCTGTATTAACGAAAAGCCTTCATGAGTTATCATCACTTTTTCCATCGGCTCAATCTTTAGCGTTAGTTCCTGTGGGACTTACCCGTTACCGAGACAATTTAGAAAAACTTACGCCTTACACAAGCGACATGGCCGCTGAACTTATTAATCAAATTACCCCGTTTCAAAATGAATTTTTATCAACTACCGGCACGCGCTTTGTGTTTGCGGCGGACGAATTTTACCTGCTTGCCGGTTATCCTCTTCCTAATGATGAAGCGTACGAGGATTATCCCCAAATTGAGAATGGCGTGGGACTACTAAAAATGCTGGAAGAGGAAATAGCAGCGGCACATGCGATTAATCCCTCACCATGCCTTGTCCCGGGCAGCCGGGCTATCGTATGTGGAGTATTAGTGGCTCCTTTCATAGATTATCTTGTAAAGAAATATGCTCCGTCTTGTGGCTCCATAATTGTATACCCTATCATTAATCATTTTTTTGGTGATTCTATTACTGTTTCCGGGTTGATTACTGGGGGTGACTTGATCAATCAAGTTCGTTCATTACATGTGGATGAAGTATTAATCAGTGCTTCTATGCTCCGTTCGGAAGGGGACCTATTCCTAGATGGGATGAGCGTAACGGAAGCTCGTTCATTGTTATTTCCGGTCAAGTTGATTGTTGTACCGACTAACGGTGAAGCATTGTACAAGGCCCTGTATGGAGAGGAGGTTTAATAGTGCATAAACCGCTCATAGCCATCATCGGGCGTCCCAATGTGGGTAAATCTACGTTTTTTAATAAAATCTCAGGTCAACGTATAGCTATAGTTGAAGACATCCCCGGCGTAACCAGAGATCGCATTTATGCTGATGTCGATTGGCGGGGAAAGGTGTTTACATTTGTTGATACAGGTGGTATTGACCCTTTCAGTAAAGATGTGTTTTTCTCACAGATGCGTTATCAAGCCGAAATCGCGATACGTGATGCGGATATCATTTGCTTTTTTACCGATGCCAGACAGGGTGTGGCGGCAGATGATTATGAAGTGGCTAATATGCTGCGCAAGTCAAAAAAGCCTGTTTTACTCGTTGTTAATAAAGTAGATCATCAAGGAGTTGAGGAAAACTTATCTGATTTTTATGCTCTGGGAATTGGTGTACCTATTCCCATATCCTCAACAAACATGCTTGGGCTGGGTGATCTCTTGGATACCATTGTATCCGCGTTACCGATTTATGATGGCATACCGGATGAATCCGATCGGACACATATAAAATTGGCTGTTGTTGGCCGTCCGAATGTTGGTAAGAGTACATTAGTTAACAGGCTTTTAGGGGAAGAAAGAGCCCTTGTGTCCGATATTCCGGGGACAACACGAGATGCGATTGATACACAATACATCGACCATGACGGAATTGCTTTTACTATTATTGATACAGCCGGAATACGCCGAAAAAAATCAATTCCCGAACAGTCGCTAGAACGCTATAGTGTTTTGCGCAGTATTGCTGCCATACGCCGATGCGATATAGCTGTGATGCTAGTTGATGCTATTGATGGCGTAACAGAACAGGATACAAAAATTGCAGGCTTGATCCACGATGAAAACCGAGCTGTAATAATAGCTGTAAATAAATGGGATGTTCCTGAAAAGCAAACCGGTAGTTATGAAACTTACCAAAGAAAAACACTTGAAAGTTTAAAATTCTTAAGCTATGCTCCTGTTTTACTTCTTTCGGCAAAAACCGGACAGCGTATTAACAAAATACTTCCCACTACACTTGAAGTATATACAGAATATACAAAACGAGTTAAAACCGGCACATTAAACGATATCATCGCAGATGCATTGGCTTCACAACAACCTCCTTCTTCTAATGGTAAACGTTTAAAAATCTACTATGCGCTGCAAGATTCCACTATGCCACCAACCTTCGTCTTGTTCATAAATGATGAAGCACTTTTACATTTTTCTTATATACGTTATCTCGAAAACAATATAAGAAAATCCTTTGGTTTTAAAGGATGCCCTATTCGTTTTGTTATACGTGAAAAGAAACAGGAGGCTTAAACATATGATCGGGCAGCTCTTCATAACCGGCATACTCTCATACTTACTGGGATCCATTTCCAGCGGGATAATTATCGCTAAAACATATAAGAGTGTTAATCTGCGTGAAATGGGCAGCCGTAACACAGGCGCCAGCAATGTGATGCGTCTAATAGGTGTTAAACCGGGTGTGGTGACTTTTATAGGTGATTTTATTAAAGCGATTATCGCATGCTTTATTGGTAAGTTTTTAGCAGGAGAAAACGGTGTCTACATAGCGGGGTTATGTTGTATTATCGGGCATAACTGGCCCGTTTACTATAAATTTAACGGAGGGAAAGGAGTCGCTTGTACTACGGCGATTATTCTATTCACTTTTCCATACCCAGCTGCTTTAGTGGCAATTCTCGCTTGCCTTGTTATTATTATCGTTACGCGAATGATATCTTTAGGAAGCATAACAATGGTTATAGTATTCATGGCTATGGTAATGTTTCAAACGAGCTTATCACCTGTCGCAAGTATTTGGGCGATAATAATCGCAGGATTATGTATTATTCGGCATGTTAGTAATATTAAGAGAGTTATTGCGGGTACTGAAAACAAACTTGGAAGTAAAGCTGAAAAACCGGATTAATTATATATTATCTCTTGATTCGCATACTAAACTGTATTCTCCGGCTTTAACGAATCTTATAAAATCATCCGCATGATGTATTTTGTGATTGAATGTCATATAAGCTGTAGCAGCCATGGATATGTCATGTGCATCTGAGCCTGCAAGCATAGGCATTTTAAGCTTGAAAGCCCTATCCTCAGCTTGCTTATCAAATGAAGGATCCCAATGGCTTCCGTTATATACCTCGAGCGCATCTACCAAAGATTCTTGCACATGTGCCCGACCTTGTTTAATATAAGGTGCTGATCTGAACGGATGTGCTTGAATAATAAACCCGCCATGTTGATGTATCAAGTTAGCATATCCAGCGAAATCTCCGTACTTTTCAAACATATTTAGTTCGGGATGACGATACAAGAAATCTTCGTTTAGGCCAATTGTTAGAAAATCTCCGCCTTTATACGGATACTCCCATGCGAAAAATACTTCCATTCCGTAATGACTACCCGCTTCTTTCGCAGCATAATATCCAGAACAAAGTATGTCTATACGTGTTTTCCAATCAGCTGAAATGTTCCCGCGTGAATAACCTGTAACAAAATGATCTGTAATAAAAACACCGGAAAAACCAAGCTTTGCATAATGCTTTACCATTAATGAAGCCGGAGTCATACCACATCGGCTTGCTTCCATGGTATGTACATGGGTTTCATACCGATAAACACCAACAGGCATTTTACAAACCGGCAACTGAAATTTCTCCGATATCCACAGACGGACTTCCTATACCGAAACCGGGGAAAACCAAATCGTTGCCTATATCACGTATACTCTTAAGCAATGAATAAAAATTCCCTGCAATGGTTATTTGTTCAACAGGACGCACTTTTACCCCGGCGCACACCATATACCCCTTGGCGGCTAACGAAAAATCACCACTAACAGCGTTAGTACCGCTATGTAGTCCGTCTAAACTTGTAATTACGAGCCCGTCGCCCATAGACTTTTCCATTTCCGAGAGGCAGGCACAACCGGGCTTAATGAAGAAGTTGGTCGGTTGAATACGTATGGTTCCAGCATATCCAGCCTTTCCAGCATTTCCCGTTGAGGCTATTCCTTGTTTAGAAGCTGTTTTCCTGTTGTGAAGGAGTGTAATAAGCTTTCCGTCGCAAATGACGGATTTTGTATTACAAGCTACACCCTCTGCGTCAAACGGCTTACTGGCAATTCCATTTTCTAATAAAGGATCGTCTATTAATGTTACACTTTCAGATGCTACCATCTCGCCTTCTTTATTGTTCAATAAAGACATTCCTTCTTGTGCGTTTTCAGCCGAAAAGACACCAATAAATGCGCTAAGGAACTCTGCCATTGTTTCATTAATAATAATAACGCGATAATTCCCGCTTTCGACAGGTTTACCATGCAAAGCAAAAAGTGCTCTTTCTACCGCTTCAACTGCTATATCTTTTGCTGATATCTTTTGAAAATCATGGTTGCAACACACCGCTGTAGCGGTAGAAACACACTCTCCGTCCTTAGCTACAGGCATGAGAAATGCGGCACAGTGATTGGATTGATAGGCGATATCCAAACCGAGCGAGTTAACTAAACGCACCTGCCCACTACTCGTTTCTACAAAACAATAAGGAACTGAATCGATACGCTTATCATGCTGCATCGCTTCTTTTTCGATATCAAGGCACAATTGCAATTTTTCATTAATGGAGATACGATCCAGCGCGGGATTATATGCCTTTACGGTTGGGTATTCTATTTCACCATGATATATGGTCATACCGGAATCATCTTCTGATAATTCCGCGCTTTCTATGACACCGCTAATCAAGTCATTAACTGCTGAATTGTCGAATGCTTCTGAAGCGGCATATCCAATTTTCCCGTTTACCATACCACGAAGCCCGACACCCATCGTTTCATTAACAGAATAATCTGAGATTTGTCCCTTCACAGCCTTACACTGGAAGTTTGATTCATGAACAATGTATGCTTCTGCGCATGATATACCATTATGGACAGAAACGTCCATGAGCTTACGAATAAAGTGCTCCATCTTCATCACGGTATCCTCCTCACTGACCGCCAACGGTTAATTTATCTACACGTATCATTGGTTGTCCCACATTAGTGGGAACACTTCCGCTCAAACTGCCACACATTCCTTGGCTCATTTGCATGTTACGTCCCACACGGTCAATCCGTTTAAGGACTTCTGACCCACGTCCGATTAGGGAGGCGCCTCTGACCGGGTCAGCTATTTTACCGTTTCTGATTAGATAACCTTCCATCACGGCAAAATTAAACTCACCTGTCGCGGGATTAACCGATCCCCCACCCATTCTCTTGGCATACAAGCCATCACCTATGGTGCGTATCATCTCTTCTTCATCATCGTTTCCTGCAGCGATAAAAGTATTTCGCATCCGAGATGTAGGCGCGAATGCGTAACTCTCTCTGCGAGAACTTCCTGTTGCAGGCGTATTCATTCTAATCCCGCCGAGTTTATCAACCATGAAGTTTTTGAGAATACCTTTTTCTATTAAAACCAGGCAGCCTGTAGGCATTCCCTCATCATCAACATTGATGCTGCCCCATTCATTAGGGAGAGTTCCATCATCGATGGCAGTAACACATTCTGATGCGATTTTTTCGCCGATTCTACCAGTAAACTCGCTTGCGCCAAAAGCGACGCTGGTCGCCTCTAAACTATGGCCGCATGCTTCGTGAAAAATGACGCCGCCGAACCCATTATCGATGATGACCGGCATGATACCTGCGGGGCAAACAATCGCATTTAAATTATGTAATGCGATACGGGTAGCATTCATCCCAAGTTGCCGGGGATCTATTCGTTCATCAAATATCTCAAAACCCATCATCGCTCCGGGAGATTCTGTGCCGGTTTGATTTTCCGCTCCATTGCTTGCCACAGATGTGATATTCATGCGGGAATAGACACGCGTATCATGAGTTAATAAACCATCCGTATTAGCTATCCACACACGCTGGCAGCTATCCTGGTAGCCAGCAATGACCTGAACGATTTTAGCATCCGATCTGGCTGCTTTCTCTGCTTCACGTAGTTTATCTATCTTTTTACGAGCTTTCACCTGATCGGGATACAAGCGAATCGGGTGAATGTTATGAGTTTCATGGTAGGTTAGTGGAGAAACTTCCGGTACAGGATTACTCCTGACTGCATCAGCTGCTTTTTCAGCACAGTGTAATAACCCATCGCAGGATGTGTCATTGGTATAGACATAAATAGCGTTTTGACCGGTAATAACACGTATCCCAGCACCATGCATCCTTAGTGAATTAACTATATCTACTTTCCCGGATCGTATCTGTACTTGATGATTCATCCTGTCTTCTAAAAAAATCTCTGCAAAGTCTCCTCCTGTTGAGATTGCCTTTAGTAAAACGTTTTGTGCAACTGATGTCTCCAGCACGGTATCACTTCCCTTACCAATGATTTATTTCTGTTCCATTTCAGCGTATTTCGATTACTTGCAGAGTATACCTGATCGGAAATGAATAGTAAATATATAGTAAAGGTACATCGTCATCCCTCGTATAATCGCAGTTATTGTTATCACATACCAAATACCTTCTAAGCCCCAATCACCACCACTGATGATAATAACCAATACAACTCGTAGTATGTTTGAAACGATGCTGATAATAGAAGGCGGCATGGTCTTTCCAATACCCTTTAACGTTCCGCCAGCTACAGCTTCTAAACATTGCGGTACTTGACACAGGGAGATTATCATTAAATAAGACATTCCCATCAAGCGGATTTGAGGTTGTTCCGGGAGGAATAAATCGTAAAAATTCCCCGCAAACAAGCGTAACAAAAAAGTGATCGCTAACCCATAAAGCAACATAGTATACGTGGAAATCTTAAAGCCCCTGCGTATGCGAGCCCATTGTCTAGCTCCGTAGTTTTGACCTATAAAAGCCGTTAATGCAGAGGCAAAGCCCCCACCTATAAGCCATGAAAAAGATTCAACCTGCGAACCGACACGATTTACGGCAACAGCGTTTGGTCCAAAAGCGTTTACGTAGCGCATTACAACCATCGATAGCAGTGTAAATAACATACTTTCCAACATGAGAGGTATAGTCCATTTAAAAATCGACTTGACAGCCTTTTTGTTTATTTTTGTCTTAATAATGTATTTTATAAAGGGGCGATGTCTAGATTTTTTTATTGCGAAAATCATCATCGTTACAACTATTATTTGTGAAACCACCGTAGCGCCCGCAGCACCCGTAATTCCCCATTGAAAGATAAAGATACATATAGGGTCTAGAATCATATTGATTACTAATCCAGTCATATTAATTAAAAAAGGTGTTCTGGTATTGCCATAACTATTAAATGTACCCGTTAATGCGGCAGTAATAAAATTCGCGGGCATCGCAATGCTGACGATAGATAAATAAACCTCTGTATCTCGCACGACCGAAGGTTCTTGGATGTCAAAAAACCTAACTAATGGAACGTGAAAGGTTATCAATATCGTTGCATAAACAATTCCTAAAAGAAATCCGATTTTTACACCATTATTTGAGAAAGAAAAAGCCTGCTCTATATTTCCCGCTCCAACGCTTTGAGCAACTCCAATTTCAGCGCCCATCCTGCCAATGATGATAAACGCTGCTGAGAGCCATATAAACATCCCGGCTGTCCCGGAAGCTGCAACCGCATTAGGACCAATCCGTCCTAACCAAAACGTATCTGTTAGGTTATAACTCATTTGAACTAGTTGTGTACCTATAATAGGCATAACAATATAAAGCAGCTTTTTTAAGATACTTCCTTGTGTTAAGTCTATACGATCAGCTTTCATATACATCGATGGTTCTAGTACTATACTCTATTTAGTAGTATTATCACATTATGATTTAGGTTCGGAGTCACAGTACATACAACGATAAGTCCTTAACTCTTTGTCCTTTAAAATAAACACCTGATCGATTTCGTTTTCAACAGAAGTAACACATCGAGGATTCCCGCATGAAACAATGTTTATTAGCTTGTGTGGAAGATCGATGTGTTTTTTTTCTATTACTGTGCCATTATCTATTATGTTGATGGTTATACCGGGATCTATATAACCTAAAATCTGCAAGTCCAAATCAATCTTTCCATCAACCTTTATAATATCTTTATGTCCCATTGCTTTTGATTTTACATTTTTAATAATAGCTACAGAACAACAGAGCTCTTCTAAATGTAAAAATCGATAAATATCCATAGCTTTGCCCGCTTTAATATGGTCAAGGACAATACCGCGGTGGATTGAATCGATATTCATGTTAGAAACCCTCCAATAGCTTAATAATTAAAGCCATACGTATGAATTTACCATAACGAACTTGCTTAAAGTAACACGCTCTGGGGTCATCATCTACCTGCCTGGCAATTTCATTCACTCTCGGCAGCGGATGCATAATAATAAGGTCTTTTTTGGAGCGAGCAAGTTTATCCATATTAAGGATACAACTGTCCTTTAGACGTAAATAATCCGCTTCATTAAAAAAACGTTCGCGTTGTACCCGTGTCATATAAAGCATATCCAGTTTAGAGATGACCTCATCTAAATCGGTAACTTCTTTAAAGGAGATACCGTTTTTCTTTAATTCTTCTTTGATATATGACGGGACAGATAATTCTAAGGGTGATATCATTATAATGGAATTGCCCGCATATCGTGACATGGCGGTGAGCAGTGAATGGACGGTTCTACCAAACTTTAGATCCCCGCATACACCTATTACCATGTCCTGCAAACGTCCTTTCTCCCGATGAATGGTAAGTAAATCGGTCAGTGTCTGTGTGGGATGGTTATGCCCACCGTCACCGGCGTTAACAACAGGTATATCCGAAACCTCAGCCGCCGCAAGCGGCGCGCCTTCTTTCGGATGGCGAATGGCCGCAATATCTGCATAACAACTCACTGTACGTATTGTATCTCGAACGCTCTCTCCCTTTGCTGCAGATGATGAATCTGATGATGAGAAGCCGAGTACGTTTCCACCCAACTCCATCATTGCGGCTTCGAAACTTAAACGTGTACGGGTACTGGGTTCGAAAAACAAGGTTGCCAGTTTCTTCCCTACCATCCTGATTCGATACTGATCAGGCTGAGCGATGATAGCATCCGCTAATGCAATTGTCTGATTAACTTCTTCTACCGATAGATCTGTAATATCGATGAAGTGACGCATGCTCATTTATCCTTCCTTATCCAGTTTTCATCTGATGGATTATCTCTAAAGGCTGATAATCGGTTGATATCACTGTCATGAATATACCCTTCTTTAGCTGCAACACAGATCAGCGTATCAAAATTCGTTAAACTGATGTTCCCAACATGCGCTAGATTTAATTTTTCGTACCCTTTTTTCATATCGTAGGTAAAAATCGATGCGATACCAAGAACCTCTAAACCGGCTTCACGTACGGTATCAACCACATCTATAACACTGCCGGCCGTAGAGATAAGATCCTCAATGATAACAGCTTTTTGTCCTTTAATAAGCCTGCCCTCTATTCGGTTTTCTCTGCCATGATCTTTTGCGCTAGAGCGAACATATCCCATTGGCAGCCCTAATAAATGAGCTGTTATGGCAGCATGTGCAATTCCGGCGGTACTTGTTCCAACTAATACTTGACAAGATGCATAATGATCTTTAACTGTTTGCGCCAGACCATTCTCTATGCTATCGCGCACAGCCGGATGACTAAGTGTTAAACGGTTATCGCAATAAATTGGACTACGTATTCCGCTGGCCCAAGTAAATGGCTGATCCGGACGTAGGAATACCGCGCCGATAGAGAGGAGTTGCATGGCGATGATCTCTTTCATGAATATACCTCCTTTTTATTTAAAAAACTCATTTACACATCGACGATAAGCCGCAACGGGATCTCTTGAATCGGTTATGGATCTGCCAACAACAATATAGTCGCTGCCCATTTCCCCGGCTAATGCCGGTGTCGCAATACGCGCTTGATCGCCGGCATTATCATTTGCGAATCGAATACCGGGTGTGACAGCGAGAAAAGCTTCTCCGCATGAATCTTTTACGTTTCGCGCTTCCAGTGGAGAGCAAACGATACCATCCAGCCCGGAACGCATCGCATTCTTAGCATAATGGCTTACAGTTTTTTCCATACCGGCAGTGATTAATAACTCGTCACGCAGACAATCTTGTCCAATTGAAGTTAGCATGGTGACGGCAATGATAAGTGGACGTGTTCCATCTTCTCTTGTGATACCTGTTAATGCCGCTTGCATCATATCAGACCCGCCTCCGGCATGTAGATTAAGCATGTCCACATTTAAAGCACGAAGAGAGCGCATAGCCTTTTCAACTGTATTAGGGATATCATAAAGTTTTAAATCCAGAAAAACACAGTGACCGTTGTCTTTGATTTTCGCAACGATATCCGGTCCTTCTTTATAGAATAACTCCATTCCGATTTTAACATAAGGTTTTTCTTCCTTGAACACGCCTAAAAAACTGAGAGCCTCCTGTGCCGAACCGAAATCGAGAGCAATGATGACAGCTTTAGCCATTATGATACTCCTCCTATCTTTTTTGGTAAATCATCCATACCAAGGGTATGCATTTCCAGTGGCAGTTCATCAATGATACGTTTACAGGCATATGGATCCACAAGGTTTTGTGTACCGATTTGTACAGCTGAAGCACCTGCGAGCATCATTTCAATTACATCCCTAGCCGAGACGATGCCTCCAATGCCCATGACAGGTATTTTTACAGCTTGTGTGACCTGCCATACCATCCTCAAAGCAATAGGAAACAAAGCCGGACCTGATAGTCCGCCAATGACATTGTGCAATACAGGTTGTTGAGTGATTACATTTATACGCATCGCCTGTAGCGTATTAATTAAGCTAATTCCATCTGCGCCCGAATCTTCACATGCTCGTGCGATGGTGACGATATCCGTAACATTAGGACTGAGCTTCATATATACAGGCTTGTTCGTTGCCTTCTTTACTGCGCGGGTTACATCAGCTGCAGAATGCCAGTCTGTTCCGAAAGCCATACCGCCGTCATGAACATTTGGGCATGATATATTTATCTCTAATATACCGACTTGATCCTGTTGATTCATCAGTTCGCTGCAAGTAGCATACTCTTCTATTGAAAAACCGCATATATTCACGATGACCGGCTTTCTGAAGAAAGATCGTAAATCTGTGAGCTCTTGTTTTATAACATGATGAACACCGGGGTTTTGCAAACCGACAGAGTTGATCATGCCTCCGGTACATTCTGCGATACGCGGTGTCGGATTACCGAATCGCGGATGCAGCGTGGTGCCTTTTGTAACAAATGAACCTAATATATTAATATCATAGTAATCTAAAAATTCCTTTCCATAACCAAACGTTCCGCTTGCGGGAATGACGGGATTGTCCAGTGTAAGCCCGGAAAGCATCACCTTTGTGTTTACCATGTTATTTCCTCCTTCGTAAGGACAGGGCCTTCTTTGCATAGACGCTTAGCACCATGATGAGTCATACAAGAGCATCCCATACATGCGCCGAATCCACAAGCCATCCGTTCTTCAAGAGAAATCTGACCTTGTGTTTTCGATGCCATATAAACGGTTTTTAGCATGATTTCCGGACCGCATGCATAAAAATAATCATAGTCAATATCAATCATTCCATCTGTTACGAATCCTTTAATACCTAAGGAACCATCTAAAGTATATAATCGAGGAGTCACTCCCAGTGATTTGAAAGCATTATGCAGTATAGTTTCTTTTTCTGTGTTGAATCCTAAAAGGACAGTCGGCAATTTCCTTTTTTCAATTAATAATCGGCATAGCCCTAAAAGCGGCGGTGTTCCTACTCCACCTCCAATTAAAAGTGGGTTTTGACAATCTATTGAATCATCGAATCCATTTCCTAATCCGCATAAAACATCTAAGAAACATCCCGCTTTTATAGCTGACATAGCGCGGGTGCCTTGACCGATTAACTTGTACACTATAGTAAAATCGTCATGGGTCCATTCACAAATGGAAAAAGGACGACGCAAGAAAAAACCGGATAATAATACATGCGCAAACTGACCGGACCGCTTAATGGTAGATGTGTCACCGACCATGCACATTTCACAAATGCCATCTGCTATAGGAGTATTGTATTTAACCAAATAGTTCATAGACGACTCTTCCTCCGCATAACGTTAGATGGCAAATGCCTTGGACGCTTTCACCGGAAAAGGGAGATGTTTTACACAATGACAGAGATTTTTGCGGGTCTATTCTGGTTGTGCCATGAATATCCCAAACGGTTAGGTTTGCCGGTAACCCGAGAGATAATCCCGCTTTAATCTTAAAGCGATTTGCCGGCTGATATACCATAAGGTCAATTAACTTTGCCATACTAATAAGGTTTTTATTAACAAGACGCGTTAACATAAGTTGAAAGCAGGTCTCTAGACCCGCGATGCCAAATAGACTGTCACATAATCCCCGTGTTTTTTCACTCAAATGGTGCGGGGCGTGATCCGTTGCGATCATGTCAATAACACCATCGATAACGCCTTGGACAAGCGCTTCACGGTCGGAGCGGCTTCGTATGGGTGGGTTTACTTTATACTTTCCGTCATCGCATATGAGAGTTTCATCAAGCAAAAGATAATGCGGAGCGGTTTCGGCTGTTATATCTAATCCTTCATTTTTAGCCTGACGCAACAACATGACGCTTTCACGCGTTGATACATGACACATGTGATAAGAGCATCCGGTTTCTTTAACCAGTTGAATATCTCTTTCCAACTGGCTATACTCGCTTTTAGCGGAGATACCGATATAACCGTGTGACTTTGCCCATTCTCCTTCGTGTACGACGCCACCCGCTGCAGAGAACCTTTCATCTTCACAGTGCGCTGCGATGATATGGTTTAATATTTTAGCTTTACGCATCGCGCAGCGCATGATGCTTTCATCTTGTACACCTTTACCGTCATCGGAGAACCCTATCACAAACGGAGCTATTGCGTCCATATCGCTCAGGCAGCATACTTCTTTATGTTTACGTGTTATCGTACCATATGGGTACACATTAATGATGGCACATTGCTTAATGATTTCTGTTTGTATGGATAAATGAGACAGAGTATCCGGAGGCGGATTAACGTTTGGCATGGTAAAGACACTAGTAAATCCCCCATGCGCCGCGGCCATAGTTCCTGAATGTATTGTTTCTTTATATGAAAAACCGGGTTCTCGCAAATGCACATGAGCATCAATAAAACCCGGTAAAACACTTAATCCATCTATATGATAAATCTTGTCAAAACCAAATTGATCGGGAAAATCCCCTATTGCGGCGATCCGATCATCATTAAGCAATATATCGGCCCGCTGAAAACTGCCTTCAAGGAAGACAGAACCGCCTCTAAGTAATGTATGCAAGCACATCCTCCTGTCGAAGTCCCGCACCCGACGAATTATAACCGATACGTTTTTATTTCGCAAGTAAAACATCAGGTCCGATATACGATATACGGCCTGGATATACGGCTTAATTCGATAAATTTTCGTATGTTGCGTAATAATGCGTTATTTCTATTAATTTCCCGAACCGATATCTCCTTTTTTCTGAAATCTCAGTTCATATTTATCTAACACTTTGATTACGGACGCATGCGAATCGATCTTCAACTCATTGCAAAGAGTAAAAAGTGTATAAAGGCAGTCTCCTATTTCATCGGCTATTTCATTTCTTGGAGTAAAACCTAATTTGCCATAACACGTGCTTTGTAGAATCTCTTTGCCCAGTTCTCCTACTTCCGATACAAGGTCTATGTATCTTGTCTTTATATCAGCCTGTAAGTTGTATTTCTTGTTAAACTCTGAAACCAACGCTTGTATCATGATTGAATCTCCTTGCATTTTCATAATAAAAACAAATAATGGCTGTTTTGCTCCTAGTGTTAGCTGATACTGCCCATTGTTTTAACTATTGGATTCTTTTACCATTTATGATAGTCGCTTGAACATTGATATTATCATCAAAAATAATAATGTCCGCACGTTTCCCCGGAATAATGCTGCCTCGCTCATGAAACACCCCTATAATTCGTGCCGGTGTGGATGTCATCATTTGAACTGCTTCAATCATAGGTACGCCTACTGTTTTTATCATAGTTCTTACAAGGTGATCGGTTGTAGCGACGCTACCGGCAAAAGCGCTCCTATCCGGAATTTTTGCTACTCCGTTTTCTATCAACACCTTTTGACCATCTTGAATACTACCAAGTATGCTCTCCCCATCGGGCATCCCTGCTCCACGCATAGAATCTGTGACCATGGCAATATGGCTAGGTCCCTTTATTTTGTAAACGAGTTTTAATAAGCTTCCCGGTAAATGATGACCATCTGCTATTATTTCAACTGTTATATCATCAATCAAATACGCGCTTTCAATCACACCCGCATACCGATAAGCATTAACTCTTTTCACACCAGACATAGCCGAATATAAGTGTGTAATATGGGTGAACCCGTTTTCAAAGGCTTCTAAGACCTGCTCATAAACAGCGTCAGAATGCGCGATTGAAGGTAATACGCCTCGTTTACTGATATACCTTCCAAAATCAATTGCCCCGGGAAGCTCCGGTGCGGCGCTCCATCTAATAATATCACTTGATGCGGATAATATCTCTTGATATTCAACTGGGTCGGGCATATGTATATACCTCGAATCCTGAGCGCCTTTCATCAACATTGAAAAATACGGGCCCTCCAAGTGCAAACCAAGGAGTTCCGCACCAAATAAACAGGATCCTTTTATGTTTTTATATACATCAATAACCTTATACAGATGTTCCTTGGTACTTGTCAGCGTTGTAGGCACCATCGAAGTCGTCCCATGTAGGGCATGGATTCTTGCCGCTCCAAGATAAGCCTCCTCGGTTGCATCCATAAAGTCAAATCCACCACCGCCATGAGAGTGAATATCGATAAAACCCGGTGCGATATATTTCCTGTTGGCATCTATGCGTTCACAGTCATCATAGTCAATATCTCCCTGACCAACATGCACAATTCTGTTGTTTTCTATCATGACATAACCGTTTTCTATTATTTTAAAGGGTGTTAGTACTTTACCGTTATAAATCATTAGTCGTTTCATTTCGTTATATCATTCATTTCTTTTTTGTTGTCATTACTAAAAAATACTTTTTTCCCGCTTTCACAATCAAGGTATAAAACCGCATTAGGATGTGTTTTAATAATAGAAGCAGGGCATGTCTCGGACACATGTCCATACACAACGTTAAAAACTGCTTCTGCCTTGGAGTGAGCCGGTACAATACAAAACATACGACTGCCTGACATTAATGCAGGTATAGTCAAGGTAATGGCATGAGTTGGCACGTCGGTGAGTGCTTTAAAACATCCATCATTCACTTGCTGTTGTCTGCTTCTAAAATCCAACTCGATCTTCTTCACGAGTAACGGATCATTAAATTTCGCTACATGGGGCTCATTAAATGCGATATGACCATTTTCTCCGATACCCATACACACGATATCTATAGGATTTTCATTGAGGAGATTCGCATATCGGTTACATTCTTTTTTTGAGTCGCTTGCATTCCCATCTATATAATAAACCGCATGAAAAGCTAATTTGCTAAAAAGCTTGTTATATAGAAAGTTACCAAACCTTTGAGGCGCTTCATGTGAAAGGCCAATGTACTCATCCATATGGAATGCGTTAATCCTGTTCCAGTCGATAACTGTATCCTTAGCCAACTCAGTTAGAAACTCGTTTTGGGAAGGTGCTGCGGCAAATACGATATTTATTTCGCTCTTGTCATAAAGCATCTTTCGGATAGCTGTAACTACCTCAAATGCAGCCGCACACCCCATTGATTGTCTTGTACAAAACTGCTTGACAAGCAGGTTTCCTGTGCGCATATATCCTTTCTTTTTAGTTACGTTCATATCTTCGTACGTGTTCTCGGGATTTGGGTTTAGTTTTTCATTAGATATATGCAGATTATAGACCTCCTCACATACTGAAAGATGTTTTAAGAATATCATTATTGCGATTACTTTTTGTATACTTGCTTTACCGGGTGCATACCACGCATTATTAACCGGGAAATATCAAAATGAACGTATATAAACCAGGGAATATGCACTCCGCGAAGAACATTTTCATGTTATAATATGGTTTGTTTCATGTCAATAACCATATAAAAATGGTTTAAACAGTTTGCAAGAGGCCTTATAGATCGGAACGAAACACATTTGATCTTTCATACGATTGCGGGGGGATAAATATATGCGTCGCACAGTAATACCTAATACTAACAGTCACTCTGTTGCTTTTTGGCTTTCACCGCTTTTAATACTTATTTCTATTATACTTTTCATACTGATTTTTCTGCCGAAAATAACTGATATGAGTCATCGTGTTTTACTGCTTCTTTTGTTATGGTTTACATGAAAGGGACTGTCTTAAGATGAAAAACTTTATCCGAGGCTTTCTTTCTTTTTTTATAGGATGTTTTATGTTTCTATCTTTTTTAATGCTAAGTATAAATTCTTTGTTAATCAATGATATACATTACAAAAGAGCTTTTCTTAACAGTTCTCAAATAGACGGTTATTTCGAAAAACTGACTGATACCATCGATGGCTTTGCACATGATAAACAGATTGATTCGAATGTACTCCGAGATACCGTATCGGCAGACTCTGTTATTCAGTTTTTTACACAGTGGATTCAATGGTGGCAAAAAAGCATGTATACTGAACAATGGATCGATATGCCGGTTTTTAAATCAGATGCGTTATCACAAGCAATCACCGGTTTAGACAATATAGATACCCGTAAAAAACAATCTGTTCTTATTGAAGTGCAAATGCTTTTAACAAGCTATATTATCCCTTTTCATCAGACGGCCTTCTTAACATTCATGCGAAGTATCCCCTTTTCAAGTGTTTTCTCCGCAATTTCCCTTGCAAGCAGAGTTTGTTATAGTGTTTGTGGTGTTTTACTTATATGCTTGTTTTTATTCACAAGAAAGAACGCGTCATTACTGTTATGGTATATCGGACTAATTTTTACGGTCTTCAGTAGTTTTCTAACATTGCCGGTATTACTACTAAAATCTTTGGATGTATCCGACATGTATGCAATATATTCCTTATCCGCCAGCTACTTTTTTGAATCATTATTTAATAACCTTTCTACCCAAATATCGCAGTTACTATTAACAGGTTATACTATAGCGCTTGTATTTAGCTTAACGTATATAGGTAAATGGCGGGCACTTCGCAAGAACATCAAATACCCTGATGCGGCTGCTCATCATGACTAAGTAGGTGTGAAATTGCAAAAAAAAGTTTTAGCTATTCATGATATATCTTGCGTGGGCAGATGCTCATTGACTGTTGTAATACCTATTTTATCTGCCTTAGGTTTAGAGACCTCTATTCTGCCTACAGCGTTACTATCAACACATACAGGTGGATTCAATAATTATTCTTTCCTCGATCTAACAGATGAAATGTGTTCTATTATGCATCATTGGGCTTCTCTTTCTCTATGTTTTGACGCTCTCTACTCAGGGTTCATTGGATCTTCTAAACAAATATTGTTCATTGAAGATGTGTTTAAGCGTTATCGTTCACACCAATCTATCGTATTAGTCGACCCTGCCATGGCTGATCATGGGTGCTTGTACGCGACATATACGCAAGATATGGTTAATGGTATGAAACGGTTATGTAAGATGGCTGATATCATTACACCAAACTTGACGGAAGCGGCCTTTTTACTGGATGTACCATATAAAGAGCGTTTTGATTTATCAGATATCGAATCCATGTTAGTAAAACTTGGTGCTTTGGGGCCGCGTCAAGTAGTTATTACGGGAATATCCAATGAAGATGGGTTAATCGGGTCCGCAGCATATGATAAGTGTAATCACCAAGTAACTTATGCATTCTTTAAGAGCTTTAACGGTATTTTTTATGGGGCTGGAGATGTTTTCGCTTCAGCACTTCTAAGCGCACTAATTATCGGTCGTTCTTTGAAAGAAGCTAATGATATTGCCGGTCAATACGTGTATTTAGCCATTAATAATACATTGATAGAAAACCGCGATCGTCGATATGGAATTATGTTTGAAACGGCTCTTCCGCAGTTAATCAGTTTGTTGCTCTGTCAATAAAACCGAAACGTCACTCACGCTAATTCTAATGCGATTTCCATCATTTTTGTGAAAGAAGATTGCCGTTCCAGAGCAGTCAAACCGATACCTGTGTTGGTATCATCAGAAATTGTCAAAATAGCTAATGCATTCTTTCCCGAGTTGGCTGCATTAAGATACAACGCGGCTGTTTCCATTTCTACGGCGAGGACACTAAGTTTTTTTAGTGCCTTTAAGGGTTCTTCTTCCCCGTAAAAAGTATCCGAAGAGAAAACCGCTCCGACTTTTAGTGGCTGCCCCAAATTCGCGGCAGCCTTTTCCGCCTTTTTAAGTAACTCGTAAGAACAACATGGTGCAAGATCACCCTTAAAGCCAAACTGGCTTCCAAAACTTGAGTTTGTGTAGGCAGACAGGGCGATAACGATGTCTCGAAGGGATATATCCGGGTTGATTGAACCTGCGGATCCAACGCGTATAATGTTGTTTACATCGTAGAAATGAAACAACTCATGTGAGTAAATACCAATGGATGGGATACCCATTCCGGATGCCATTACGGAGACCCTTTTCCCTTTATAATAGCCGGTATATCCTTGAATCCCCCGTACATTATTAACAAGTTTAGCGTTTTCTAAATAATTCTCCGCAATGAACTGCGATCTTAACGGATCACCTGGCATTAATACTGTCTCTGCAAAGTCTCCTAGATTTGCTGTGATGTGAGGCGTAGGAATCTTGCTCATAAAACCCCTCCTGAACTTTTTTAATATTCTATAGCATTTTACTTGTCATGTATATAAAAAAGGCTGCCCATTTTGAGCAGCCTTCTTTGCTACAACCTGATAGACAGTTTTAATACATTCCACCCATACCGCCGCCCATGCCTCCGCCGCCGGCCGGTGCAGGTTCAGGAGCGGGTATATCCGTTACAAGCGACTCCGTGGTTAATACTAACGATGCGATACTTGCCGCATTTTGCAAGGCAGACCGAGCTACCTTGGTTGGGTCGATGATACCGCGTTCAATCATATCAACATAGTCGCCTTTTAACGCATCATACCCATAACAAGCTTTTTTAGCGGATTTCAAATTCTCAACCACCACGCTTCCTTCGATACCTGCGTTGGTTGCGATTTGACGTACGGGTTCTTCTAAAGCGCGTATAATAATTTCAATACCTGTCTTCGCATCGCCAGTAAACTTATCAAGAAGTTTTGCAACAGCAGGAATCACGTTAAGTAACGCGACGCCGCCTCCCGGAACCATTCCCTCTTCTACACCGGCGCGCGTAGCAGCCAACGCATCTTCAATACGGTGTTTTCTCTCTTTCATTTCGACTTCTGTTGCCGCGCCAACCTGAATGACCGCAACACCGCCTGCCAATTTCGCTAATCGCTCTTGAAGCTTTTCGCGATCGTAATCGCTGGTAGTATCTGCAATTTGCGCCTTGATGGAACTGATACGACCGTCGATTTCTTCCTTAGAACCGGCACCTTCGACGATAGTGGTATTTTCTTTGTCAACCTTTACCTGACGCGCACTGCCAAGCATGTCAACTGTCGTTTCTTTAAGCTCAAGTCCCAATTCTTCCGTGATGACTTGACCACCAGTTAACACGGCGATATCTCTCAGCATTTCTTTACGACGATCTCCAAATCCGGGCGCTTTGACTCCAACGCAGGTAAATGTACCGCGAAGCTTATTGAGAATTAACGTCGCCAGAGCCTCGCCTTCTATATCTTCGGCGATAATTAACATTTTTCTTCCGGATTGTACAATATTTTCTAAAACAGGTAAAATCTCTTGGATATTAGATATCTTTTTATCGGTAATGAGAATGTACGGATTATCCAGTACAGCCTCCATTTTTTCAGTATCAGTAACCATGTAAGCAGAGGCATAACCACGGTCAAACTGCATACCTTCAACAGTTACCATCTGTGTGTTCATGGTTTTGGATTCTTCAACAGTAATGACGCCGTCGTTACCTACTGTTTCCATAGCCTGAGATATTAACTCACCAATGGTGTCATCATCAGCAGAAATAGAGGCGATTTGTGCAATGGCTTGTTTTCCGTCAACGGGTTTGCTCTGTTCTCTTAATCCCTCAACAGCTACTTCTACAGCAGCTTCAATCCCTTTTTTTAGTACCATGGGGTTGGCACCGGCAGCCAGATTTTTTAAGCCTTCACGTACAATGGCTTGAGCTAACAGTGTCGCAGTAGTTGTTCCATCGCCGGCCACATCGTTCGTTTTTGTCGAGACTTCCTTTACAAGTTGTGCGCCCATATTCTCAAAGGGGTCTTCAAGATCAATTTCTTTGGCAATGGTTACTCCGTCGTTAGTTATAACAGGTGAACCGTACTTTTTATCAAGAACCACGTTTCTACCCTTCGGCCCTAAAGTAATTTTGACTGTGTCCGCAAGATGGTTTACACCGCGTTCCAACGCACGTCGCGCATCTTCACCAAATTTAAGTTGTTTCGCCATTATTTGTCACTCCTTACTCTACAACAGCCAGAATGTCATTCTGCCGTACGATAATAATTTCTTCGCCATCAAGTTTCACTTCTGTTCCCGCATACTTGGAGTAGATAACCTTTTGCCCCTCTTTTACGTACATCGTAATCTCTTTTCCGTCAACCACTCCGCCGGGGCCAACCGCTAAGACTTCGGCCATTTGCGGTTTTTCTTTTGCTGTTCCAGGCAGTACAATGCCGCTCTTTGTGGTTTCCTCGGTTTCGACATTCTTGATGACCACTCGGTCACCCAATGGTTTCACCTTCATACTTATCCTCCTGCTGGTAATATTTTCGTGTTGTTAGCACTCTACTTGAATGAGTGCTAACCAACATTGCATAGTTTAGTTTATTTATCTTCTTGTAGCAAACACATAATGTATATAAGTATCTTAATATACTGCTGTATTTCTATAAATTGTAGTATATATCTGTAAATTACGCGTTATTACTCGCTAATACGTCATTATATAGAATATTATAAAGATTTTTATATATGTTAATATAATCTGGATAAATGCTATTCAGGAGCGATAAATGAGTTGTCACACAGATTTATTAATAAAATGGTATGACGAGCATAAGCGCGTAATGCCATGGCGTGATGTAACTGACCCTTATGCAACATTGGTTAGTGAAACCATGTTACAGCAAACACAAGTAGCAACCGTCATTCCTTATTACTTACGTTTTATTACCTGTTTCCCTACTGTATTTAATTTGGCCAATGCTACTGATGACGCATTGCTTAAAATATGGGAGGGATTAGGATATTATAACCGTGTAATAAACCTAAAAAAAGCGGCTCAGTATATAGTTGAGAATCATCAAGGGATTATCCCGAATGATATTCATGAACTTCTTAAAATAAACGGAATAGGCGCTTACACAGCCGGAGCGATTCTTAGTATAGCCTATCAACTTCCATATCCCGCGGTTGATGGAAATATAACACGCGTTTTGTCCAGGCTTTACGGTATACGTTCTCTCAGTAATGAAAAGAAAACAAAAAAGCAGGTTCTTGCATATGCGGATTCAATGGTGAAACATAAAAGACCCGGTGATGTTAATCAAGCGTTAATGGATCTTGGTGCGACAATATGTATTTCCGGAACACCCATTTGTCATGCTTGCCCGTTACAATCTTATTGTGACGCAAATAAAACCGGTGACGCAGCAAATCTGCCCAAAAAGCCTGCTAAAGCAAAACCCATATCCGTTTATATCAATGTATCCGTTATTACACGTGATGGTTATGTACTGGTAGCGAAACGAAATGAATCCATGTTACGCGGTATGTATGTATTTATTCTTGAGGATCAAAGCAGAAACGAGAACGAACTATTGGAATATCTGACAGAAATGGGTATATCATGCCAATATGAGGTATTGTTAGGTTATGCAAAACATACTTTTACTCATAGAAAATGGCATATGACAATACATCATTTCAAAGCGCTTTCTGCCAAATGCCCACCGGATACCCAGTGGGCTTTAATCGAGGATTTATCAGTTCTACCATTCCCCTCTGCTATGCATGCCGCTCTTATATATGCTAAACAATTGCTATAAAGAATGTTTACATAGCTTGTAGTGCTTTAATTTGATATAGTTACCTTAATAAATCAATGATTACTAGCTCCGGCGGATTGAAGATACGCGGTAAATTCGGGTAGTACGATATGCCGCGGCTAATGATTAACGTTGTATTTGCTACCTGATACCTTCCGCCAGCGTATGTTGGCATCCACCCTTGATCCGGCGCAAACAAGCCGTTCAGAAATAACGGGATACGCACTTGTCCACCATGTGTATGGCCAGAAAGAATCAGATCAAACGGGTACCTGGCGTATTCTGCTATGTATTCCGGACGATGGGCGGCAAGGATGTTGAAGGTATCGGAAGATAATTCACTAAACTTATCCAGCTTCTGCAAATACTGCCCCCTGTGGTCGCTTAAAGCACTATCGGGGTCATCCAAGCCGCAAAGATTAATTTGCATATCATCCCAGAAGATTGATAGAATATCACCTTCCAGCACAGTAACGCCCATATCACGAAGTATTGCTTTGAGTGCCGGAACATTCATGCTCCAATACTCATGGTTTCCAGTTACATAGTAACAGGGAGCAATTTGAATCGCCCCTTCTACTAACCATTGCGTGCCGATTGTGGGGTATGACCATTCGTCCGCGATGTCGCCTGCCATTACAATGATGTCCGGATTTTCCTTCGCCAATAGCCGTAGTAAATCCGTTTGTTTCTCGCCAAAAACAGAGTTATGCAGATCGGCAATCAGGGCGAGGCGAAGTCTTTGTTTAGGAAGTTTGGAAGAGTGTATCGTGTAGTGCGTAACCACAAGACCGCGATATAACGCCCAGTAACATAATATACCTAAGACAATTAGTGTAGTAAGTAGAACCCATAACCATTTTCGTTTATACTTTCGCATGACTTGTGTGAGTAAACAGTGCCGATTTCATTTCATTAGACAGCTTACTTGCATCAAATACAAACTCGGTTTCGGTCGTTGGATGACAACGAAATACCGGCTTTTTAGTTGAAGTTTGAACGAAAGGACTGGATGAGTGTGTAATGCTCCGAGGCAGTTCGTTTACAAAATTCTTAAAGTATGATCTAGATAACAATCCATGCCCGTGGGGACAAAGTAGATAATCAAAATCATATTGTAATATTTTTTCAAGCGTACCATAATAAGTATCGAAAGATTCACACTCTTCAAAAAAAACCCAAGTTGTAGGGTTAAAGTTGTCACCCGGTAAAAAAAGACGATACTCTGGTATGTAGAGACCAACAGAACCTTTAGTGTGACCCGGTAAGTGTATAATATGCACTGTCACACCACCGAGTTCAATAACGCCTTCGGACAAGGGAAGCAGATAACCGGCTTGTTCATGTATATAATCGTCCTGCGATATTTCTGTTATGACAATACTTCGTTTTATAGCGGTTTCGTATATTTTTGCTCTATTAGCAGTTAAATATTCTTTACATATCTGCATATCGTCAGGCATGATATAGACATGCTCAAACCAATAGTTACCACCAGTGTGATCGTGGTGACCATGGGAATTGACAACTGTTACAGGCAAGCTAGTAATTGCATCAATTTGCTCTTTAATATTGTACAAACCATAGCATGTATCAAATAATAATGCTTTTCTTTCTCCAAGTATAAACGTTGAACGTACGCCTAGGGGGTCGTAAAAATCATATACTTTGTTATCGAAAACATTAATTAGCATAAACCGATATTACTCAGTCACATCCTCATTATCGACAAGCTCCGACATGGGAATGGATGTGTTTTCTACTGTAGCCACAGTGACATTAAGACCACATCGTATAAACTCATCCGGTTCAAAAGCGATATATGCTGTGTAGTTGGTCACCTCCGTAGATGCGTCAATGACTCCGATACCGGATATCCATAAGACATGCCCCAGAATGGTTACCTTATCGTTCCAAGTAAACTCAATTTCAACAGTATCCCCGGCGTGTACCGATCCTAAATCGGTTTCCGGTACTTGCGCAGCAATCCACAAGGACTCCGGTTCGTAAACAGTTAATACTAAAGCGTCTTTAGTTAACGTGTTTCCTACGGATAGACTAACAGATGATACAAAACCCGCCAGTGTACTTTTTATACTATTCCCTGTGGAGACAGATCCATCATAGTCTCCTTCGAGTGTCTCAAATAAGAGATCGCCCTTTTTGACATTATCGCCCGGCTTGACATGCATATCGGTAATACTGCCTTCGGCAGTTATTTCAAACGGCATTGACCTGCTAATCATGCCACGGCCGATGCGTGAAACAGCGAGACGAGATTCTTCACGATAAATATTTACGGTTTCATTTAGCTTGAATGTTCCGCTTGTCACCTCAACTGTATAGGAAGCTCCGGAAATAGAGGTGATAACTCCCTCTCCCTTACGGCTGCCGTCGGAATAATTGTTTATGAATACATGCTCTCCGATATGAACGATTTTATTATCGTCATTATCGTAAGCTTTGGATGTGGATGCAGATATAGTATATTTATAGTCAGGTTCCATAAATAATACGCCGCCATATCGATTGCCTAGAACTGTTGCAGAATCTCCCACCCTGCCAAACACGGCTGTAACTGTGCCGCTTTGTGTGGCGTAAACCTTTTTCGTTGATAATGTAGCAATGATATCGCCAACACTAATGCGTTGTCCCTCTACGACGCGTACGTTGTCTATCGTTCCGCCTATCGGAGCAAACACAGCGGATGTATATCCTGATTCTACTGTTCCTGTAAAAATCTCCGCACTTGCGGTACCAAGCACCAGTCCGCAGTATATTACAAGAATGAATAGCGAAAATATGGCTTTCTTGTTTTTCATTTAAAAACTCCTCCTTTATAATAGCCATTTTATTATATGATTATATCATAATAGATTAACTTTCCATGAAATCATCTATAAAGTTTTCAAATTCTTCATAACTTACTGGAGGAAAAAGATTAATTCTTGAAGGTTCATCGGTTGTATCCGTAAGACAGAGAGATTGAAATGTGCAATACTTACACGCAAGTATATCCGAACATTGACTGGGATAGGCTTCTATGTTGCCACTGTAAATAGATTGCGTATGTTCTTTCGCTGTTTTTGTAACATAATCAAGAAGCTTCTTCCATTGGTCACGTGACAGTGTTTTTGCGTTGTTTCTAAGCTGATTATCTTTCGTATACAGGTTTTTAATAGACGATCTTTCCGGTGACATTTTGTTTTGCATGGCCATTATTACATTTGCATCCTCAAGGGTAATGCCAGTTAAATGACATGAGTCTGCATACACATTATCTGATAAAAGCCTGTCATCGTTGAAAGCGGTTATCATAGGATTTGTAATATGAAAATAGTACGCACCTGCCGGAGTCGCGCCACGATGTTTGTTTAGTATCGCCGTAAAATACAGTAATAGTTGAAGTTGAAGTCCTCCTTTAATTTTAGCCAGGTCCATCTTCATGGCGGAGGATTTATAATCCACAATTCGTATATACTCCTCTTGACCATCAATATATCTATCCACCCGATCGATGGAACCATTCAAAGCAACATAGATACGTTTAGGTATATCTGGTAACTTAACTGTTAATATTTCACGGTCGCTAAAGCGAACTTCTGTTCCAATTGTTGAAAATTCTCCGTTTTTTGCGTGTTCTGTTATAAGCCATGCAGCGCGCTTAATGACATCGATAGCCTCATCAGCAGTTTTCTGCCCTCGTTTGTTTTTATAGAGCGGTCCGTTTTCCCAAAGCACAACAATGTCTTTAATGGCTTTATCCATAAACGCATCCGTTTCTTTCGAAGAAAAATCGGGCCAGCCTTTTTGTGTCATCGCAAATTTAATATACTCCATTAGGGCAGCATGATAAAAGTTCCCCTTGTCAATTGTTGTAAAGACATACTCCCGCTCTTCTACGGGCGAGAGTCCGTAGTGAATAAAATGGCTGTAGGGACAATTTGCATATTTTTCCAGTTTGCTGACTGATGTTTTACCGGTTTCAAACAGATTAAATGCCTTTTGATGCGGTAACTTGTTTGATAGCCTGTATTCGCAGGAGTCGGGAAACATCGAATGAAGTAACCCGCTGTATATATTTTGTTCTG
>Ga0123354_10001769_pt1 | contig 27213 bp, 25 predicted proteins | sample TergutLab28metaG_2_FD_97872 | JGI IMG/M metagenome (GOLD analysis project Ga0123354, IMG submission 97872) | Labiotermes labralis P4 segment gut microbial communities from Petit-Saut dam, French Guiana - Lab288 P4 | ecosystem: Host-associated > Arthropoda: Insects > Digestive system > Gut ... | reverse complement strand
TGCAGGTGCGACCAGCGCGCATCCTCCGGCACCCAAAACACGTTACGAGACGTGTATTCGTCGCGATCCTCCAGGAAACGGGCCTGATCATCCCCCGTCAGACCATCCGCCTCAAGCTCACCCGCCAACCCCGCCCGACGCTCATCAAACCGGTCCGAGATGTACTTCAAAAACACCAAACCCAACACGACATGCTTATACTCGCTCGGCTCCTGATTACCCCGCAAAGCATCCGCAGCGTCCCACAGGCGCTGCTCCAACGACCTCTGAGGCTTAGGCTTCGCTACGCGCGCCATCAACACCCCTCCCGTGAACAAGAACAAAAGTACATAAAGAAAAGCCTAGCGGTGACCACCGACATGGCGGCACGCGCGAGTGTCTGTTGGTCTGCCTGGATGCGGCCATCCGGTCTGCCGCCGAGCATCGGGCGTCCGGTGATGCCGTGGAGACCGCGGTAGGCGACGATAACGCGGAGAGCCTGGTTCCAGCGGCTACGTCCCGCCTGAGTCATCACCCAGGGGCAGTTCCGCCACTCCGGTGCGTCTGACGGCGAGTATCCACGGCCCCGGTTTGGGCCACCATTTCTCGATGGCCGCCAGGTTCGCGCGGAAGCATTCGACCTGATCTTGAGCGGTCATGTTGCCGCTAGTGAGGCAGAGCATCCGCAGTTTTGCACTCAACACGGCCTGCCGCTCGGCTGGCCGGTAGCGGATTCTGGCATCCTTGTGGGCTACAACCAGGCCAAGCCTGCCCGCCTCGGCGATCCAGTCAACGTCGCGCACGTCCGCCCGGCCGAACATCTCCAGGATCGTGGTCGTCTCGTAACCGGCATCGCGGAAGAAGGCGGGCATCGCCACGCGCCCGAGGCTGTGATCGACCAGGATTCTAGGCCGCGAGGGCAAGATGGGTTCTGACGATGGACTCGACGTCATCGCAGCTCACGCCCATTTCCTCAGCAACGACGGCCGCCTTCTCGCCAGCCTTGAACATGCCCAAGATGTCTTCCACCCGAACACCCGACGACTCGACGATCGGCTGGCCGAACGCGAAGTGCGGATCAGCCACCACCGAAGTGTCGCCGTAGGCCGTCAGACGCACCCGCCCCGGTAGGTGATCGTCGGTGTAGATGATCGGCTTGAGTCCCAGCTCGATGATTTTGGGCAGCCCGCCCTGCTGGTCACGAGCCCGCTCCCAATGCGGATCGCCCTCGGTGGCTAAGTTCATCAAAATATCGCGGCCATCGTGGGCGAGAATGCCCTTCTCCAGCATCCGGTCGCCCAACTCGCGCCGTACCGCCGTCATGCCGGTCGTGATCGCTTGCATGGACAACCCCGCCTTCCGCAGTTCACGGTAAAGCTGGGCCTCGACCAGGCCGATGAACGGCAGGCGCGGCTCGCGGCCCTGCCCCGGCACCATCGTCAACAACCCGGACTTGTCGCTCCAGGCGTTCAGCGTGCCAGACGGCATAGCAAGGTGAAAAGCTGCCAGCGCCACCGTGTACAGCGGAACAGAAAACCTCGTATCCGTGGTCATGGCACCTCCTTCCGGGTCGTACTTCCATTATGCCGGACAGCGCCGACGATCCCCGGCTCATTTGGGCGCGGCGATGCTCGCCGAGAGCCGGTCACAGACGTCAGCGAGGTGGTCTTGGCCGAAGAATCCGCTGATCGCCAAGTTCTTCGTCGAGATCGGCTACGCCGACACCCTCGGCTCCGGTGTGCGGTATCTTTACAAGTAAACGCAGATCTACTCGGGCCAGGACCCGCAGTTGATCGATGGCGACATCTTCCCTACGATCGTCCCCCGCTGACCCGCATCGGGACATCGAATGTCCCGATAGATGTCCCGATGGATGTCATGATGGGCGATGATCTGAGCGACTCCGCGCGGCGACTATTGGAGGCGCTGAGGCGCAACCAGACGCTATCGCGTGGGGAGCTGGCTCAAGCTGCTGGTATCACCGAACGGCAGGCATCTCGTTTGCTGACCCAACTGCGCGAGCGAGAGTTGATCCGCCGAGAAGGCGGCAACCGCTACGGCCGATGGATCGTCACTGACCAATAGCCCGCTGGTGGTGCGGGCTCGGCACCACCAGGTTACTTACCCGCAGCGATGGTCTCCGACAGCTGGCCATAGACGTCGGTCAGCCTCACAGAGCTGACCATCGGCTCTGCGATTTCCCGAAAGTTTACGTTTCCCATCACGGGAAACAGCCCAACATGCGAAACATGCGTGGTCAAGACCGGACCTGGTCCTTACTGCCAGCCACTTCTGCATGCGGTCAGTGCAGGTAGCCCCTCTGTCGGTAACTGATGGCCCTGTCGTTGTCTTTCAGGCGCTTTTTCAGTTCCTTGTCGCTGCACACGAAGATGCTGGCGTCCGGGAAGTCTTGCTTGATCTGCTTGTCTACGGCCGTCTTCCCCTGCGCCACCACATCGTCTGTCAACAGGGTTTCTGGGTTTCTGAAGCCACGGCTCAGGTGACTGCTGGCCCTCAGGATGAAGATGAGCCCCGGAATGCAGGGCAGCACCAGCATCGCGATGGCCTCAAGCCAGGTCACATCGTCCGCGCTGACGTTGCGGGTCAGGTAGAACACCAGGAAGTAAAGACCGCCCAGCAAGATGATCCCGGCGATCAACAGAACCAGTCCGATGAGCCGCTCGTGGGGCCTCTCCGCCTCGATCTTGCCGAGCCGTTGCTGCCGGCAAGGTTGGCAGCAAAGTATTGAATGACGTGACACGGGCGTGCACACATAGAACGAAGCGCCATTCTGGTTCTTGCCCACCAAGTCACGTCTGCCAGAGATGACAGAACCTTGTTGGACCAAAGTGGCGCTGCCCCCGCAGAACACACACGTCCCGGTGGTTTGTATCGGCAAGTTCATTGTCTCGGACATGATCTGTTTCCCCTTCGAAGCATCAGCCTGGCGTCAATGCTACGCGCCTTGCCCAGGGCGGAAGCCCGGCGGTAGGCTTACGCTTGATCGCTGGCGGGGACTGACCCAAAAAGGCCTGCCAAAAGTGGGCTCGCAGCCATCACACACGCTACAAAGGAGAGCTCATGAAAAAGAAGGCCCCCGTCACCAATATCATCGTCGCCGTCCTTTGGGTCGTCCTCGGGATACTCGCATTGTCGGCTGGCTATCAGCTTGCCCTGTTCGGCCTCATCCCGATCAATGGCGTGCTCGTCATCATCATCGGTATCGTCTGGCTCGCGGTTACCCTGTTTTCCTGGCTACGACCGCAGCAACCAACCGCGGCCGTCCCCGCGTACCAGCCCGGCCAGATGCCGCCGACCACGCCGCCCGGCTATGGCCCGGGCCAGATGCCGCCAATCACGCCACCCAGTTACGGTCCCGGCGCAACCCCCGGACAGCCAACACCAATCTAGACTGCGGGTGCAGCATTACCCATCAACGGGTTGTCTACGGAAACAAGGCTGCGCGTCGACCTGTGGATCTGGTGGACCAGCCTTGGAGGATTCGCCCGGACGAGTTCGCCATCTTGACCGTTGAGTTGAGGCCTCCACGGCTTCAAGCGAAAACTGTCGGCGTTAGTCGGTACCATGGTAAGGGCATTGAAAGGAGGCGAAGATGACAGGCATCAGCTTTGAGATCCGACTCATGGACACAGGAAAACTTGATGGCGAGATAGGTGCCAGCGACCTGGCTCGCTTGTGCGACAGTCTCCAAGACCTCGCAACAAGAGTGGGCCGCTGGGTCAGCGACTCAGAGCCTCGCGGACGTTTGACTAAACAATCGGAGCAGCTTACCCGAGTCGTCATCACCAGCCTTGACAAGGGCAGTGTTCGCTTGGGGGTATCTACGGAGCCAATCCAATCAACCCTTGATGGCACTGCGGAGGATGCGGCGGAGGTCGACAGACGATTCTGGCAACTGGTCAATGGTGGCAGCTTGGGCAGCCTGCCACCAGACGCGCCACCGCCTGTACGAGAAAGCACTTCAGCGGTGCTCAAGTCGATGGACCGTGTTGCGAAGCGGGTGATGATTGTTGGCAAGTCACCTGGCCTCGAAAGCTCATCTGTTGCGTTCAAGCCAGAGGCCTTGGTTCGCAACGAATGGTTCGCTCCGGACTGTGAGGCCCAAAAGCTGGATACCGCATCGTTTTCTGGGGTATTGGAGGCTGTCGATGTTCGCACATCGAGGTACCGGATCCGCGACGTGGCGGGCAATGACCTGACCCTGACCCATGTTCCACGACAGTACGCCCGATTGGTGGACTCCACGGTGACGGCTTCGGGCGAAATGCGAGTGGACAGCAACAAGCGCGCCATGGACATGCCCATCATCACAGCAGCTGATAGCCCAGACTGGCTAATGCCTGATGACCAAGCTGAGACTGACTTCTGGTCAGCCGCGGCAGCCTCACATCCCTTTGGTTCAGCTCGGTGGGCTCTGTTGGAGCCCTTGACTGATGATGAGTCCGATGCTTTCTGGGAGGCGATCAATGCCCAATGATGCCGCATCTTCAAATGTGATACTCATCGACACTGACGTATTCTCCGCACTAGCTGACAATAACCCTCGGAGGAAGAAGCCAGATGCCGACGTGTGGCGGGCGATGCTTTCCGGTCGATACACTGCAGTGAGTTTCCAAACCAGGGCCGAGGTGCTATGTGGCATCTTGGCCCTTGGCGATCGTCGAGCTGCTCTCATACGTCAGGCACTTGACGAGTTGCCATGTGCACGGGTCGACTTCCATGTTATCGATGTGTTCGCGAAACTGACCTCGGAGTGCAAAAAGACGGGCCATGCACTCGGCGAAAAAATCCACACTGGTGACCGCTGGATTGCCGCAACGGCCATCGCCTACGATCTTCACTTGCTGAGTGGCGATGGCATCTTTTCCGGGGCACCTGACTTGAAGTTGCTGACTGCATGAACGGGTCGTTCGGCCATCACCTTCACCCCTACCGGCTGTGCGCCAGGGAATCCCGTCATCGTCAATGTGAAATGAATCAACACCCGACTGTAGAAAGGAAATGTGATGGCATCGCCTCAATGGGATCAGTTCAGAACTGCGATACTTCAAGCTCTTGGTGACCAGAGCCCTCTGACGCTGTTTCAGTTATATGACTTGGTGCCGGCAATGGTGAGTCTCACCGACGCCGAGATGCAAGAGATCGTTCCGTCAGGACAGCCTCGATACAAGAATCGGATCGGCTGGATGACCACTTATCTGACCAAGGCTGGCGCAATCGACCGCCCCAAGCGGGCGACGTTCACCATCACGGAGCGTGGTCGACAACTGCTCGCTGAGGGTGGTCAGGTAACTCAAGAGCGGCTTGCCCAGTTTCCGGAGTTCGTGGAGTTCCTGCACGGAACTAAAGATGATCAAGCAAGCGGCGCAACCCACATCGATTCGGTCGTAACGTCTGATGAGACGCCAGAAGAGACCATCGCGCGGTTGGCGTTGGACCTTCGCACGATGCTGGAATCCGAGTTGGTTGACCATGTCAGATCCATCGAACCACTTGAGTTTGAGCGTCTTGTGCTCAAGGTACTGCAAGGAATGGGCTACGGCAAAGACGGCTCGCTAAATACGACTAAGGCCTCCCACGATGAAGGCATTGACGGCATCATTAGTGAAGACCCTCTCGGGCTGGATCGCATATACATGCAAGCCAAGCGTTACCAGGACGGCAGCAATGTGGGCATAAAAGACGTCATGGCCTTCATTGGTGCTCTTGCCACACATCAGGGTGACCGCGGCGTGTTTATCACCAGCTCTGGTTTCACTTCCGACGCGACCAATGCGGCGAGCAAGGCGAATGCTCGTATCGAGTTGATCGATGGCAAGCGCTTGGCCAAGCTGATGGTTGACAACCAAATTGGCGTGCAACCCAAGTCGGTGACCACCATCTACATGTTGGACGAAGACTTCTTTGGGGAGTTGTGACAATCGGCCCGGCCAGCCAACACCAATCTAGGCTGATCACTTCCACGCGGCATCGCGGAAGCGAGCACTCTTGGGCGGCTGGCCGCCCCTTTTGGGCGGCTGGCCGCCTCTGGCTGGTTGGCCCGTGTCTGGACGCAGACCCAGTTGGCGGCCCGCCACCTTGGCTTTCGCCAACCTGTTGATGGTCTGGCGTGACAACTTCGGGCCGATCTCGACTATGCAGAAATTGGCAAACATCTCGATGCGTCCCAAGTCCTGGCCACTCAACCCGCCCTCGTTTGTGATCACCGCGACGATGGCGCCCGGCTTGACGTGATCGCGATGCCCCACGCCAATCCAGTACCTTGTCGCCCCCTTCGTCTGGTCCTCACGCCCGTGACGTTTGCCCTTGCCGTCGTCCCTTGCAAAGGCCAACTCGGCGTCCATTTCGTCGTCCCTTGGCGTCGGGCCGTGGTCGCCCACCGCCAGCGCCGCCAACACCGACGCCAGATCGACCGCCTGGCTTAGCCGATGCCCCGCCGAGCCGTCACCATCACCGGCATCCAGATAATGCTCAACGGCCTGCCGGACGATCTGCAGCCGTCCGCCTGCCAGGCGCTGCGGCACCTGGGCCAGCAGCCCGGCCACCCGATGCGCCGTCACCTCGGCCGGACTTGGGACGGGTGTCTCCACCAGCCCAGCCTTGATTGCCTTTTCGATGCGGCGCAGACGCTCACGCTCCTTCGGCGCCACGAATGTGAACGCCACGCCGGTGCGGCCGGCGCGACCCGTCCGCCCGATGCGGTGGACGTACTCGTCCGCCTCGTGGGGAATATCGAAGTTGACCACCAAACCGATTCGGTCGACGTCCAGCCCGCGGGCCGCCACGTCCGTGGCCACCAGCACACTGATCTGGCCCGAGCGCAGACGCTCGACGATGCGCTCCCGCTCGGCTTGCGGCACGTTCCCGGAAATGACGGACGCGCTCACACCCCGCTCGACAAGCGCCGCGCCAACCTCTTCCGCCGCCGCCTTCGTGCGGACGAACACGAGCGCGGCCTCGGCGTCCGAGGTCGCCAGCACTCGGGCCAACGCGCCCAGCTTGTGCTTGGGCGGCACCACGGCGAAACGCTGTTCGACAGCGTCAACCGTAGACGCCTGGGGGGTCACGGCGATCTGACGCGGGTTGCGCAAGTGGGTCTCGACGGTGCGGCGAATCTCCGGCGGCATCGTGGCGCTGAACAAAGATGTCTGATGATCTGACGGCACCTCGGTGAGGATGCGGTCGACGTCTTCGGCGAAACCCATGCGCAGCATCTCGTCGCCCTCATCCAGTACGACGAAAACCACGCCGCCAAGGTCGAGGGTGCCCCGCTCGATGTGATCGATCACCCGTCCTGGCGTGCCGACGACGATCTGGGCCCCGGCCTTCAATGCCCGCTCTTGAATGTAATACGGCGCCCCCCCGTAGATGGTCACGGTGGCAACCCCTGGAATGTCAACGGCGAAACTGTCGAGCGCGGCGGTCACCTGCAACGCCAACTCACGGGTCGGCACCAACACCAAACCCTGGGGACGACGGTCGTCCGGCACGATGCGTGCCAGTAGGGGTAAGCCGAAGGCAGCGGTCTTGCCGGTGCCAGTCTGGGCGACGCCGACGACGTCCTCACCCCGTAGCAGCGCCGGTATGGCGGCCGCCTGAATGGGCGTCGGGTCGGCGAAACCAAGACGCGTGACCGCCTCCACCAGGCGATGCGGCAAACCGAGGGATTGGAAGGACGTGTTGGCGAAGTCAGATGTGTTTGACAAAGGGAGCCGTTCGATAGAAAGAAATCGCCATTTGGCGCAATGTTCCAGCTTACCAGACGGCTGAAACCCGTCTCTGTGTGCAAGTATGGAATCATGCATGCCATCACAGTCAAGCAACCGGGCGGGCCGGACGTTCTCGAGTGGACGACAGTGCCCACCCCTGACCCTGGACCAGGGGAAGTCCGGCTGCGCGTCATCGCCGCAGGCGTCAACCCGGCCGACGCCCGCCAGCGCGAGGGCAAATACCCACCACCGGCCGGGGCGTCCCAAATCATGGGCCTGGAGTGCAGCGGTGTCGTGGACGCCCTCGGCCCCGGCGTGACTTGGCCAAAGATCGGCGACCCGGTGGTGGCCCTGCTGGCCGGCGGCGGCTACGCCGAGCAGGTGGTCGTCCCCGCCAGCCAGTGCCTCGCCCTGCCGGACGGTGTGGACGCGGTTGAATCGGCTGGGCTGATGGAGGCGGCATGCACCGTCGTGTCCAACCTGGATGCGGTTCGCCTGGCCCCGGGCGAGACTGTGCTGGTGCATGGCGGCGCTGGCAGCATCGGCGGTTTCGCCATCCAATACTGCAAGGCGGTGGGGTGCCGGGTCATCGCCACTGCAGGCAGTCTTGACAAGCTGGCCTACTGCACCGATCGAGGTGCGGACGCCGTCATCGACTACCACACAAACTGGTGGGATGCGATCACGGAGCTGACCGCCGGGCGAGGCGTCGATGTGATCATGGACGTCGTCGGGGCGCCGTACATGCGACACAATGTGGAATCACTGGCCCGTTTCGGACGGCTGATCAGCATCGGGCGCCAGCAGGGCAGCCAGTGCGTGGTGGATTTCGGCGCGCTTCAGGCCCGTCAGGGCACCATCACGGCGACCGGCCTGCGATATCGTCCTGTGGACGAGAAGGCGGCAATCTGCCAACGGGTCGGCGAGGTCGTTATGCCACTTGTGATGAGCGGCGTCATCCGGGCGGCCCGCACCACCCGGTTCGCCATGACCGAGGTGACCGCCGCCCACCGACTGCTGGAAGACGGCCAAAAGCTCGGCAAGGTCGTCCTTGTCGTCTGAATGGGCCAAACTGGGCGGGGGCAGCGATGCTCCTATGGCATTTTTAAGGCGGCTCCAGGTTTGGCTTTCGGTTCGTCCAGTTGGCTTGGAAGCATGGACGGTCTCAATGCCAAACGCCTGCCACCCCGGGTGTATCCCGGCGTCCCCTTCGACCCACACCGGAACAGCCTCAACCTGCTGCGGCTGGTGTTCGCCGTCACGGTCATCGCGTCCCATGCCACCTATCTGGGTGGCTACATGACCGAGCCCACCTGGGCGGGGTTGACACCGGGACGATGGGCGGTCATCGGGTTCTTCATCATCTCGGGCTACCTGATCACAGCGTCGCGAAACGGCCGTGGCTTTGGCAGCTTCATGGCGCACCGGGTTGCCCGCATTTACCCGGGCTTCCTGGCGAACCTGCTGGTGACGGTGCTGGTCTTCGCACCCGTCGGGTTTTACCTGGTGCACCACAGCCTGAGCGGGTACCTGACAACCGGCACCCAACCGGCGCAATACGTGGCCGGCAACCTCTTCTTGAAGATGCGCTCGTGGGACGTGGCGGCCACCCCAGCCGGGGTCCCCTACTCAGGGTCCTGGAACGGGCCCCTTTGGACCATATTCTTCGAGTTCTGCTGCTACGTGATCGTCGGGTTGCTGCTGTGCCTGCCGGCCGCCAAACGCCAACAACACATCGTCATCCCGGCCCTGTTTTCTTTGACGGTCGTGCTCCAATGGCAATCCGGGCCGACGCTCACCTGGGTGCACGCAGTGTGGCCTGTCGCGACCAACGACATCGCCTTGATGATGCAACTCCTGCCCAGCTTCCTGGCCGGCGCCACCATCTACCAGTTACGCCGGCGCATCCGCCTCAGCCTGCCGGGCGCGCTGATCTGCGGCGCCATCAGCGTCGTCGGCATCGTGGCCTTGCCCGGGTGGGGCCCCCAACTCGTCTCACCCCTGCTGGGTTACGTCATCTTCTGGGTGGCCTCCGTGGCGCCCATGCCAAAGCTGATGCAAACCCAAGACATTTCCTATGGCGTCTACATCTACGGGTTTCTGGTTCAGCAGACTCTGGTGCTGCTGGGCGTCAACCACGCTGGCCTGCCGCTTTTCACCGTGGCGAGCATCCTCTTGACGGTGCCATTCGCCATCGCCAGTTGGGTCGGCGTCGAGCGCCCCGTGCTTTCGCTGCTGGGCAAGCATCCGATGGTCTGGCGACCCGCCGCCCGGCCGGTACTGTTCCCCGGTCTTGCCAAGGTCAGTTCATAATGGACAACATGAGAGTTCTTGTCGTCGATGACGAACCCGCCGTTCGGACATCGCTGGCCACTGCCCTGACCCGGGACGGCTATGAGGTGCTACTCGCCGAGGACGGCAACGCCGCACTGACGCAACTGGCGGTCAGCGGCGCCGATGCGATCATTTTGGACATCGCAATGCCCGAACCGAACGGCCTCGAAACGTGCCGCCGCCTGCGGGCGCGCGGCGACCGGACGCCCATCTTGATGCTGACGGCCCGCGACCTGATCGACGACCGGGTGGCCGGCCTGGACGCCGGGGCCGACGATTACCTCGTCAAGCCCTTTGCCTTAGCCGAGCTGCGAGCCCGCCTGCGTGCCTTGCTGCGACGTACCGGGGAGCAGGCAGACACTGTGGTCTTCGGCGACATCGAACTGGATCTGGCCGCCGCCCGCGTGACACGGGCGGGCCGCGAATTGACGCTGACGCGCACCGAATTCCAGTTGCTCGACCTGTTCATGCACAACCCGGGCCGCGTGCTGACCCACGCCCAGGTGTACCAGGCCGTCTGGGGCTACGACTTCGGGCTCAGCAGCAACAACCTGTGGGTCTACATCAGCTACCTTCGAGCCAAACTCGGCGAACCCCGCGTACTTCAAACTGTGCGCGGCCTCGGCTACGTCTTGCGGGAGACACCATGACACTGCGCAACCGGGTGGCACTCATCGCCGCCGCAATTGTCCTGGCCGTCGTGGTGGCCGTCAACATCGTGCTGGTGTACGCCTATTCCGGCCAACTGCGATCCGGCGGGGATGCCAGCCTGGTCGACGCCGCTCAACAGGCCTCGACCATCGCCGCAAAGATGAAGGCCACGGAAGCGAACCAGCCATCGGCCGCCCCCACCAAACCAACTCCCCCACCCTCAACATCGCCAAAACCCACCCCGGACAAGCCACCCAGCGACACCGACACCATCGTGACCGTCGGCGCAATTCAGGTTGAACTGCTCTGGGGCCCGGTCATTGCGGGTGAGCCGTCGCTTCTCGGCCCGTTGACGACCCAGGATGTGGCCGTGTCCCTGGGCTCCCGGCCCGCCTACTTCGGCTATTCGCCCGACCAGACGCTTCGAACCTACACAGCGGCTCTGACGGGCGTCCCCGGCGGTGGGCTCGTCCGCGCCACCCGGAAGCTGAGCGCCGACAGCGACGCCTTGCACCAGGCGGAGTGGCTGCTGGCCGCGTTAGCACTGGCGGCCACGGGTGTCACCTACTTGGCGCTGCGACTGGCGGCCGGGCGAATTCTGAGGCCGATCAGGCGCCTGACCAGCACGGCCGAGCAAATCACCAAGACGCGAGACCTTTCCGCGCGCATCGACGCCGGAACCTCCGGCGACGAGGTGACGCGGCTGGGTTCGGCGTTCAACACCATGCTGATCGCGCTGGACGAGTCGGTCACGGCGCAACGCCAGTTGGTGGCTGACGCGTCCCACGAGCTGCGGACCCCACTGACCAGCCTGACCACCAACCTCGACTTGCTGGAAGACGGGGACGGCCTGGCCGATCCGCAGGCCCCCGCCCTGGTCGCCGCAGCCAGGGAACAGGCCGGCGAGCTCAATGAGCTGATCGCCGATCTGCTCGACCTGTCGCGCTATCAGGAGGCGGAGCCGCACCGTGCGGTCGTTCGCCTTGACAACTTGACGCAGGAAGCCGTCGACCAAATCCGCCGCCGGACACCCGAGCCCGTCATTGAGGTGAACCTTGAACCCTGCCTGGTCGACGTTGACGCCGCCGCCGTGCACCGGGCGATCGTCAACCTGATCGACAACGCCATCAAGTGGAGCCCGCCTGGTGCGGCCGTCCGGGTGGTGGTCGAGGACGGACGGGTGACCGTCGCCGACAGCGGGCCCGGCATCTCCGACGAGGACATGCCCCACGTCTTCGAACGCTTTTACCGCGCACCCGCCGCGCGGGGACGCCCAGGCACCGGCCTGGGTTTGGCCATCGTCGCCAGCGTGGCCGCCGCGAACGACGCAACAGCCAGCGCCACCACCAGTTCGGACGGCTCAGTGTTTACCCTGGGGTTCGCCCCGGTCCCCGCCGAAAGTTGACCACCCCGGCGCTACCGCGCCACCCGCCAGCGGCCCTGGTCATCCATCTCCGCGAAGCCCCGGCCGGCCAGTTCGTTCAAGGCACCCAAACAGCGCACCACCGAAACCCCGGACAGCAGCGCCATCTCGCCCAGCGTCTTGCCGCCCCGCCCCGGCAACGCCTCCCGCACCGTGGCAGCGTCGCCGACCAGCTCGTCGCCTTCCCGACGGGCACCGATCAGCGGCAACTCATCGCCTTGACCGACCGGTCGCAGCAACGCCCGGATGTCCGGCACCTGCGCCACCAGCACAGCCTCACCGTCGCGAATCAGCCGATGTGGCGTGGTGGACATCGCGGACGTCACCGGACCGGGCACCGCCATGACGACGCGCCCCAGCTCGCCCGCCCAAGACGCAGTGTTCCGGGCACCGGATCGCAGTGCCGCCTCGACCACAACGGTGCCCTGCGACAAGGCAGCAATCAGACGGTTGCGCTCCAGGAAGCCGGGGCGGGTCGGCGCCGCCCCCGGCGGCAATTCGGAGATCACCAAGCCCTTTTCGGCCACCTCCCTGAACAGCTGGGCATTGCCCGGCGGGTAGGGCGAATCGAGGCCACCAGCGAAAACCCCGATGGTGCGCCCAGACACCAGCAACGCGCCGCGGTGGCTGGCTGAGTCGATGCCGAAGGCCCCGCCTGACACTATCGTCCAGTGCGGCTCACCGATTTCTCCGGCCAGGTCGGAGGCCATGCTCAGCGCCACAGACTCGCCGTAGCGCGTCGACGCCCGCGAACCCACCATCGCGACGGCCCTTTTGCACCAGCTGTTCAGACGACCAGGCCCGGCGGCCCACAAGCCCACCGGGACGCCGCCCATGCGGCTAACCGAGCAGCCCGCCAAATCCTCAAGCACGCCCGGCCACTCTGCATCGCCCGGAATCAGGAACCGAAGCCCCGCCTGCTCGGTGGCGTCGGCCACCTGCTGCGGGTTCGTGGCGTTTGCCCAGGCTGCGAAAGCCGCCCCCGATGGCACGCGGGCGGAATCGGGTCCGTCATCCGCCTGGGCGTCTGCCACCTCAGCCCCGTCCCGTACCCGCTGCCAGGCAACTCCCACGCCATATTGCGACGCCAGTGCCAACACCGTCGTGGCGCCGAAACGCAGCAACGCCCCCAGCGCCGCCCGTGTCAACCGCTCATCTGTCCAGTCGTTGAGGCTCATACCGCCACCATCCATTCATCTTGATTGAGTGTCATTCCGGCCATGACGTCGTCGACGCTGACCTTGCTTCGTCCAGCCAGGTCGGCCAGCGTCCGGGCCAGGCGGGCGACCTTGTCCACCCCCCGAGGGCTCATGCGGCCCTTCAGTACCTGCTGTTCGATCAACACCAGGCCATGGTCGGGCACCTCTGCCCGGGCGATGTGCCCCGGTATCTCGGCGTTGCGCCGCCAACCGGTGCCCTGCAATCGCGCCTGGCTGCGTTCGCGGGCCTCACTGACCCGCGCCGCCACCACGGCGGTGGACTCGGACGAGTCCGCCTTTCTCAGCACCCGGCTGACCGTGGTCATGCGCTGATGGATGTCGATGCGGTCGAGTATCGGGCCAGACAGGCGGGCGTTGTACCGCCGGATGGCGTTTGGCGCACACCGGCATTGGGCCCCCGTGACACCCGAGAAGCCGCATGGGCACGGGTTGGCCGCCATCACAAGCTGGAATTGGGACGGAAAGCGAACCACCCCGTGACTTCGGGCAATGCTCACATAGCCGGCCTCCATGGGCGTCCGCAGCGCCTCCATCACCTGCGGACTCAACTCTGGTGCTTCGTCCAGGAACAGCACACCCCTGTGGGCCAGAGAAATCGCCCCCGGCCGGGCCAGCCGCGATCCCCCGCCGACCATCGCCGCCATTGTCGCGTTGTGGTGCGGGCTGGAAAAGGGTGGACGCCGGATCAACCCGTCATTCAAGTCTTCCCCGGCCAGCGAATGGATAGCCGATGCCTCCAGCGCTTCCGGCAAAGTCAGGTCGGGCAGCAACCCGGGCAGCCGCATCGCCAGCATCGTCTTGCCCACACCCGGCGGGCCGTGCAGGAACATGTGGTGACCACCGGCTGCCGCCACCTCCGCCGCCCAGCGTGCCTCCGGCTGCCCCAGCAGATCGGACAGGTCAACTGCCGCGGGCTCGTCCGCCGCCGCCATCTCCCCTAGCGGTGCCTCCTCGGTGCGCAGCGGTTCGCGTCCGTGCAGTACCTCCACCAGGTCTTCGAGCGTGGCCACACCGTGCACTTCAAGACCGTCCACCAAACGCGCCTCACCCACCTGGGCGAGCGGCACGATAGCGGACGTCCAACCGGCTTGGCGCGCGGCCAGCAACCCCGGCAAAATGCCGCGCACGCGGCGCACCCGACCGTCCAACCCGACCTCGCCCATAAGTACGTTCTTCTGCGCCGCCTGGCGCGGCACCTGACGGGCGGCCGCCAGCACAGCCGCCGCTATCGCGAGGTCGTAGTGGGTGCCCGCTTTCGGAAGGCTGGCGGGCGTCAGGTTTATGGTCAAGAGTTCGCTCGGCCAGCCCAAGCCAACCGCCGTCAAAGCCGCCCGACACCTGTCGCGCGCCTCGTGCAAGGCGGCGTCGGGCAACCCCACCAACACGGTCCTCGGCAGGCCTGGGCTGATGGCCGCCTCAACTTCCACCAAAGTGCCATCCATGCCAACCAGAGCGATCGACCAGGCCGACGCGATCATGCCAGCCCCCTGACGTGACGGATCACCGGCGCCATGCCCGGCGTCTTCGTTATGCCGACGGCGTCCAGGCGCAGACTGCCAGGCACATCCTGGTGGGTCAGTTGCCACCAAAGCGCCAGCCGCCCCAGACGCCCGGCCTTGGCCACCGTGATGGCCTCCAGCGGGTCGCCGAACCGCGCGCCGGCCTTGGTTTTCACCTCGACCATCACCAGGCGAAGCGGTGGCCCGGGCTCGTGGGCGACGATGTCCAGCTCACCTGCCCGGCACCGCCAGTTGCGGTCAAGGATCGTCCAGCCAAGGGCGCGCAGGTGCGCGACCGCCAGGTCTTCCCCCCAGCGTCCGAAAGAGTTCTTTTGAGTCACGCTTCTTTTTAGCGAAATGAGCGCGGTATCGGCACACGATCACGTCAATCCACAGGCTCAACCGGGTGAGGCAATCCCTGTGGAAAACTCGAATTCCGGCCTACCCGTTGCTACCCTGCGATTCACCCCACCCCAGATGCTGCCGCCAGCGTCCGCCTGTCCTATGCTGATGCGTAAGTAAGTACCCATATCCAGGAGGCGTCTCATGACCATTCCGACTCCAACACCCGCCGACCATTTCTCCTTCGGGCTGTGGACCATCAACTGGACGGGTGGGGACCAATTCGGCTCACGCACCCGCCAGGAATTCGACCCGGTGCTCGTGCTGGAAAAACTGGCCGAGTACGGCGCCTGGGGCATCACCCTCCATGATGACGACCTGATACCCTTCGGCACACCGGACGCCGAACGTGAGGCCATCATCGCCCGGTTCGAGAAGGGTCTTAAGGACACCGGCATCGTTTGCGAGATGGTGACCACCAACACCTTCAGCCCCCCGGTCTTCAAGGACGGTGGCTTCACCGCCAACGACCGATCGGTGCGCCGCTACGGGCTGCGCAAAGTGTTGCGCAACGTCGATCTGGCCGCCCGCCTGGGCGCCACCACCTTCGTCATGTGGGGCGGTCGCGAGGGCGCCGAATATGACACGTCAAAGGATTACAAGGCGGCTCTCGACCGCTATCGCGAAGGCATCGACACGGTGGCCGCCTACATCAAATCGAAGGGTTACGACCTGCGCATCGCCTTGGAGCCGAAGCCGAACGAGCCGCGCGGTGACATCATTTTGCCGACAGTCGGCCACGCGCTGGCCTTTATCGCCCAACTCGACAACGGCGACATCGTCGGGCTCAACCCCGAGGTCGGCCACGAGCAGATGGCCGTACTCAACTACACGGCGGCGCTCGGCCAGGCACTGTGGAGCGGCAAACTTTTCCACATCGACCTGAACGGCCAGAAATCCGTCAAATACGACCAGGACTTGTGCTTCGGCCACGGCGACCTGATGAGCGCCTTCGGCACCGTCGACCTGCTGGAGAACGGCTTCCCGAACGGCGGCCCGAAGTACACCGGCCCGCGTCACTTCGACTACAAGCCCAGCCGCACCGAATGCGAGGATTCCGTTTGGGACACCGTCAAGGCCAACATGGAAACCTACCTGCTGCTCAAGCAGCGTGTTGTGGCTTTCCGCGCCGACCCCGAGGTCAAGGATCTCATGAAGTCGGCCAAGATCGACGAACTGGCCCAGCCCACGCTGGCCGCCGGCGAGACGATTGACGACATCCTGGCCGACCGCAGCGCCTTCGAGGATTACGACGTGGCCGCCGCCGGTGCCCGCCGCACCGACTTCGTCCGCCTGAACCAGGTGGCCCTGGAGTTCGCACTTGGAGCCCGCTGATTGGTTCCCTGGTCAGCGCTCCTTCCGAACGCCCGGCGGCGTCCCGCAGCCCCGCCGGGCGTTCGTCTAAACATTGCTAGGAGAAGGTCATGTTGGTTGCCGGAATCGACACGTCAACGCAGTCGTGCAAGGTGCTCATAGTCGACGCCGCCACGGGCGCCGTCATCCGCCAGGGAAAGGCGGCCCATCCGGACGGTACCGAGGTCCACCCCGATGCCTGGTGGGCGGCCTACCAGGAAGCCGCAGCCGCCGCCGGCGGCATTGCCGACGTCGCGGCGGTGGCGGTCGGCGGCCAACAGCACGGCATGGTCTGCCTGGACGCCGGCGGGGAAATCGTCCGGCCCGCCCTGCTGTGGAACGACACCCGCTCGGCGGAAGCCGCGGATGCGCTGATCCTCCAAGCGGGCGACGGCGACCAAGCCACGGGGGCCCGGGCCTGGGCGAACGCCTGCGGGTCGGTGCTCGTCGCTTCGATCACCGTCACCAAGCTGCGGTGGCTGCGCGATAGCGAGCCCGAAAACGCCGCCCGCGTCGCCGCCGTCTGCCTGCCCCACGACTGGCTGAGCTGGCGGCTGGCCGGTCACGGGCCGAAGAGCCAAGGGGGCGACGGCGACATCGGGGCACTGCTGACGGACCGCTCGGACGCGTCCGGCACCGGCTACTGGTGCCCCGCCACCGGCGCCTACCGGCCAGACCTGCTCAAGTGGGCCTTGGGACGCGACGACGTGGCGTTGCCCCGCGTGCTCGGCCCACACGAATCTGCGGCCAGGACGCCGGCCGGCGCACCGATCGGGCCGGGGGCCGGTGACAACGCCGCGGCGGCCCTGGGGCTGGGCTTGACGAACGGGGATGTGTCAGTGTCGCTGGGTACATCGGGCGTCGTCAGCGCCATTTGCCCGACCCCGGTGGCCGATCCGTCCGGGCTGGTCAACGGTTTTGCCGACGCCACCGGCGCCTTCCTGCCGTTGGCCTGCACGCTGAACGCCAGCCGCATCATCGACGCCGCCACGCACCTGCTCGGCGTCGATTACGACGCCGTCTCGTCGCTGGCCTTGAGCGCCCAACCCGGCGCCGACGGGGTCACCCTGGTGCCCTATTTCGAAGGCGAACGGACGCCGAACAAACCCCATGCCACGGCCTCAATACACGGCCTGACCCTGGCCAACACCGGCCCAGCCAACCTGGCACGGGCTTTTGTCGAGGCGCTGCTGTGCTGCCAGGCCGACGGACTCGACGCGATGGTGGCCCTGGGTGTTGTGCCGGAGCGCATCTTCCTGATCGGTGGCGGCGCGAAGTCGCCAGCCGTCCGCCGCCTCGCGCCTGGCGTCTTTGACGGCCATGACGTGATCGTCCCCCCGGACGGCGAGTACGTTGCGCGCGGTGCCGCCCGGCAGGCCGCCTGGGTCGTGTCAGGAGCCGACGAACCGCCAACCTGGCCCATTGACGGGGCGAAGACATACCAAGGCCAGGCCGAACCCATCGTCCGGGCCCAGTACGCCGCTGTCCGCGAATTGACGCATCCGAACCACTGACCCCTGCGACCCCTTAGGCTAGACACGTGACGACCTCACTGCTAACCGACCATTACGAGCTTACGATGGTGCGCGCCGCCATCCATTCCGGGGTACACAACCGGCGCAGCGTCTTCGAAATGTTTGCGCGCCACCTGCCGGAAGGGCGCCGCTACGGCATTGTCGCCGGAGCCGGGCGCCTGCTGGATGCCCTGGACGAATTCCGCTTCAGCGAGGCCGACATCGATTTCCTCCAACGCGTCGGCATCGCCGACGACGCGCTGGCAGGTTGGCTGGCCAGTTATCGGTTCGCCGGCTCCATCTGGGGCTATCCCGATGGCGAGGCGTACTTCCCCGACTCACCGATCCTCATTGTGGAAGGCACCTTCGCTGAGGCCGTTGTCCTGGAAACCCTGGCCCTGTCGATCTACAACTACGACTGCGCCGTGGCATCGGCCGCCTCTCGCATGACGTCCATGGCTAAGGGACGTCCCTGCATCGAGATGGGGTCGCGGCGCACCAGCGAATGGTCGGCCGTCGGTGCGGCCCGCGCGGCGTACATCGCCGGCTTTGCGAGCACGTCCAACCTGCAGGCCGGTGCCCGCTACGGCATCCCGACGGCCGGCACGGCAGCTCACTCCTTCGTTCTTTTGTACGACACCGAGCGGGCCGCCTTCCAGGCGCAACTGAACACCCTGGGGGACGACACCACCCTGCTGGTCGACACCTACGACGTTGAGACGGCCGTCCGCACAGGCGTTGAGCTGACGAACGGCCGCCTCGGCGCCGTGCGCATCGATTCGGGCGATCTGGCCGAACTGGCCGTCAGCGTGCGACGGTTGCTCGACTCGCTTGGCGCCAAAAACACACGCATCATCGTGACCTCCGACCTGGACGAATACCAGATCGCCGCACTGCGGGGTGCGCCGGTTGATGGCTTCGGTGTCGGAACATCGCTGGTCACCGGGTCCGGCGCGCCCACCTGCGCCTTCGTCTACAAGCTGGTGGCTCGCGCCGATTCGGAGGCTGCCGACGCCCCGCTGGTGCCCGTCGCCAAGCTTTCCACCGGCAAGACTTCCCTCGGCGGACGCAAGTACGCGATGCGGCGCATCGACCACCGGGGGCGCGCCATCGCCGAGGTCATCGGCGTCGGGTCGCCACCCGACCAACCCGGCCGATCCGCCGGCACCCCTCCTGTGGGGAACGATCGGAACCTGCTGGTCAGGCTGGTCGATCACGGCCAAGTGGTCGGACGTGAACCGCTGTCCGCGGCCCGGGCCCGTCACGCCGCCTCCGTGGCCGAACTGCCACTGGTGGCCCAAAAGATGTCGCGGGGCGAACCCGCAATTGAGACGGTTTTCCAAGGAGGTACCGGTGAGTAAGCGAGCACTGATCGTTGTCGACGTACAAAATGACTTCTGCGAAGACGGGGCGCTGGCGGTCGCTGGCGGCGCGGCGGTGGCGAGCGCCATCAGCGATTATCTGTCCACGAACCACAGTTACGATGTCATCATTGCCACCCGTGATCACCACATTGACCCCGGGGCACACTTTGCGCACCATCCGGACTTCGTCAACACATGGCCCCCGCACTGCGTGGTCGGCACGGACGGCGCCGACTTCCACCCGAACCTCAAGAATCTGCATTTTGACGCCATCTTCGACAAGGGCGACTTTTCCGCCGCCTATTCGGGCTTCGAAGGGTTCGACCGATCCTTGGACGAACCAATCGGCCTGGGCGAGTGGCTCACGTCCGAGGGCATCGAGGCTGTCGACATCTGCGGCATCGCCACCGACTATTGCGTCAAGGCCACCGCGCTGGACGCCGCGACACTGGGCTTTGACACGACGGTCATGCTGGGCCTGACGGCCGCCGTCAACCCAGACAACCTGCCCACCGTGATCGCCGAGTTGACCGCCGCCGGCGTCGGCGCTAGCGGCTCTCCGGCACCCGCAACTCCGAATGCTGGAGTTCCTCGATCGAAACGTCCTTGAATGTGAGCACCTTGGCCGATTTGACGAAACGTGATGGCCGGTACATGTCCCACACCCAGGCGTCGGCCATCGTCACCTCGTAGTAAACCTCCCCGCCCTCGGTTCGCACCTTCAGGTCGACGGAGTTGCAGAGGTAGAACCGTCGGTCCGTCTCCACCGCCCAAGCGAAAATGTCGACCACATCGCGATATTCCCTGTACAAGTCAAGCTCAAGCTTGCTCTCATAATTGTCAAGATCATCGGCATTCATAGTCGTTCCAGTTTAGACGATGGATCACACGTGATGACCCATCCCGGGCAATGTTGCGGCAACATTGCGGTACGTCAGGCGGTGCTGCGGGCATGGCCCAAGGGCCTCCAGCGCGGCCTGATGGGACGGGGTCGCATACCCTTTGTGGACGGCGAATCCGTAGCCCGGGTATTCGTCGTCCAGGGCCACCATCAGGCGATCACGCACCACCTTGGCGATGATGGATGCGGCTGCCACGCAGGCCACCACCTGGTCAGCTTTCCACATGCCGAGCGACGGACACGCCAGACCCGGCACCGCGAACCCGTCGGTGACGGCGAAATCCGGCGCCGGTTCAAGTGCCAGCACGGCGTCGCGCAAGGCACCAAGATCAGCCGACTGCATGCCCAACGCGTCACAGTCCGCCGACGGGACGCTCACCCAGGCGACCGCGACCGCGGCGTCATTGATCTTTGCGAAGAGCTGCTCCCGCCGGCTCGGCGTCAACCGTTTGGAATCATCCAGCCCGTCCGGCACCGCCTCGCCCAGGATGACGGCCGCCGCCACCAGCGGCCCCGCGCAGGCGCCCCGTCCGGCCTCGTCAGCGCCGGCAATGCGGCGGAATCCGGCCCGCTTGAGGTCAGCCTCGTAGACACTGCCAACCGGCCAGAAGTTAGGACTCGCTGTGGCAGACGCCATTTGGCCCACCTGCGCCGACCGTCACCTTGGCGACAGTTGGCGGTGGGTCCGTCGCCGATGGCACCTGCGCGAAGACGGACTCGGGTGTCGCCCGATGCCCCATGTGCTTGAATGGCAACACCACTGCCCTGACCGGGCCGACCACGTTCTGGATCGGCACAAAAGCATTCATCCCAAGGCCCTTGTCGTTGGCTTCGCACAGATGCCATCGAGAGTCGGCCGATGAGGCCCGGTTGTCGCCGAGGACGAAAATGCGACCGATCGGAACGGTGACATCAAACTGGAATGCCGATGCCGCCTGGCTGGGATCCTTGAGGTATGAACTTTCGTCGATCGGCACCCCGTTGACGGTCAGGTGCCCGTTCGAACAGCAGGCGACGCGGTCGCCCGGCAACCCGATGACGCGCTTGACCAAATACTGCTGATCGGTTGACGCCAGCAATCCGATCTTTTCAAGGAAGCGGTGCACCCCGTTGACCTGGGGTGGCGGTTCCTGCAACCAACCACCTGGATCCTCAAAGACGACGATGTCGCCGCGCTCGAACTGGGCATACTTCAACGACGCGATTCGATCGCCGGTCAGCAGCGTGTTCTCCATGGACCCCGACGGGACGACGAACAACTGGACGACAAACAGACGGATCAGGGTCGACAGGATCAGCGCCGCCACAACCCAGATGGCGATTTCGATGGCCCATTGGGCAGGACCCGGAAGCCGGCTCTGGCGCTTGGTTTTCTGCTTGCCTTTCGACTGGCCGGCCTCATCGTCTTTGGCGTCCTTGGTGTCTTTGGCGTCTTTGGTGCCTTTGGTGTCGTGGCCCTTCTTGCCAGCGTCAGCCTTGCCTTCAGACTTGGTGCCGCTCGCCGCCCGCGGCTTTTCGTCCTTTTCCCGATTCGGCACCCTGGTGATCAAGGACGTTTCTTCGGCCTCCTCATCCCGCTGCACCAACTCTTCCGGAACCGGGCCGAAGAAGTCATCCAAAGCCTTGCTCACCGGTTCAAGCTTGCCAGCCAGGTCGGATGTGCTGGCCGGTTCGGGCTTCGTGACCACTGTCGGCTCGTCGGGCTCGGGGTCGGGATCGATGTCGATGACCAGACTGGGGCGGCCGACCGGTTCAATGACAGGCTGGACCACCACGGGCTTGTCGAACATGTCGAACACGGGACGCTCGAACTGCATCGTCGCCGTCTCATCGGTCGGAATACCGATCGAGATGACGGGCGAGGCGGCATTCGTGGCATGGGCGGGTCTTGGCAACTCAGGAAGATCGATTTGTGGCGAAGCCTGAGCGGACGGCTGAACGACGGGCGGTTCAACGACGGCCGGCTGAACGACGGGAGCCTGCGGCTCCGGTTCAACGACCGCCGGTGCTGCCAACCCAGGCGCGGAGTAGACCGTCGATTCACCTGTCAGCAAATCGTCCGGCGGTTGCGTCCAAAGCACCGCTGGCGTCGCGGGGGCGGCGCGGCTGGGCGTCGGCCAGGTCGGGCCGGTCGGTTCGGGCGGTTGCCAAGTCCGTTCCGCCGGCCTCGACGCAGCGCCCGTGGCCGCCGCAATGGTGGACTCGACAAACCGGGGGTCGACGCCGGCCCTCTCGGCAATCTCGGCAAGCGCCACTTCCCAACGCGACGATGACCGAACGGGAAGTGTCACCGGGCTGATCGGCGGCTCATCGCTGGGAGCGTCCGTCGTGCCCTGAACTGCCGTCGGCCATGCCACCGTCGGTAGCCGAAACGCGGGCGACTCAGTGCCGGACGCTTGGTAGTAACCCGGCAGCGAAGGCGCGGCCATCGAGGCTGGCCACTGCGGACGATACGGCACGGGCGTCGACGCGGCGCTTCGAGTCGGAACTGGCAAAACATCTTCCGGCTCAACTATCCCCCGCCGCGGCCTAACCGGCTGGGCGTCCGACTGAGCTGTACCGTCAACCAAGGTGATCCTTAGGCGTTGTCGCGCTTTTCCTTGATCTTTGCAGCCTTGCCGCGCAAGTTGCGCAGGTAGTAGAGCTTGGCGCGGCGCACATCGCCGCGACGTTCGACCTCGATCTTGTCGATGATCGGGCTGTGAAGCGGGAACGTACGCTCCACACCCACGCCGAAGGAGATCTTGCGGACCGTGAAGGCCTCTGAGATGCCGGAACCGGTGCGGGAGATGACCACGCCGGCAAACACCTGCACGCGGGAACGGTTGCCTTCGATGACCTTGACGTGCACACGCACGGTGTCACCGGGACGGAATGGAGGGATGTCTTGTTTGAGGGCGCCTTGCGCAACCTCTGCCACTAGGGTATTCATTGTTCTTCCTCGCCAGTGCCACAGGCCACTTCGTGGTGCTTTACGCTTGATCCTTGACGCCGCAGGCATTCCCCCTGTGGCAGGGTCCGCGACGCAGATATCAACTTTGCCATACTGAGACCCCGATTCCAAAGCTCATGTGGTTCGATTATTCCATGACATATGGACGAATCCCGGTGCGCGACGTTCAACCTGTTGTCGACACTGAGGGCGGATATCCCGCCAAAGCCGTCCTCGGAGAGTCGGCACCCATCCGCGCGACCGTCTTCCGCGAGGGCCACGACGCCGTTGCCGCCCAGGTGGTGCTGACCCGCCCGGACGGATCGACCCTGGCGGCGGATATGGGACAGATCGAGCCTTGGGGATTGGACATCTGGCAGGCCTGGGTTCGCTTCGATGCCGTGGGCGACTGGACGTTCCGGGTGGAGGCCTACGACGACCGCTGGGGCACCTGGCGTCACAACGCCAGGATCAAACTGGCCGCCGGGCAGGATGTGGAATTGATCTGCCTGGAGGGTGCGGCGCTGTTCGATGAAGCCGCCCACGCCGCCCCGGCCCGCAGCAAACAGAGAAAAGCTCTCCACTCGGCCGCCAAAGCGTGTGTGCCCACCTCGACAACCCTGCTGGACTTGGTGGACGACCCGGCGCTGGACGGCGTCGTGCGGGCGTGGTGCCCTCGCCGCCTCGTCACCCCGACACGTGAGTATCCGATCCGCGTCGACCGGAAGCTGGCCCAGTTCGCCGCCTGGTATGAGTTCTTCCCCCGCTCCCCCGGCGCCCATGTGGACGCGAAGACGAAGCGTTGGGTGTCGGGCACGTTCGACGACTGCCGCCCTCTGCTGGAGCGCATCGCGGGGCTTGGTTTCGATGTCGTCTATGTGCCGCCGATCCATCCCGTCGGGGTGGGCTTCCGGAAGGGACGTAACAACACGCTGACGCCAGTGGTGGACGACCCGGGTTCGCCTTGGGCCATCGGGTCGGGCGACGGTGGCCATGACGCCGTCAACCCAGAGCTGGGCGGCTTGCCGGGGTTCAAGCGGTTCGTCAAGCGCGCCAAGTCGCTGGGCCTGGAAGTCGCCCTGGACTTCGCGCTGCAGGCGTCCCCCGACCACCCCTGGCTGCGCGACCACCCGGAATGGTTCACGACGCGGTTGGACGGCAGCATCGCCTACGCCGAGAACCCCCCGAAGAAGTACCAGGACATCTACCCGATCAACTTTGACAACGACCCCGACGGCATCCGCGCCGAATGCGTCAGGCTGTTGGAATACTGGATTGATCAGGGGGTGACGGTTTTCCGCGTCGACAACCCGCACACCAAGCCGATCGACTTCTGGGCGTGGCTTCTGGCGGTGATGCACGAGCGCCACCCGGATGTCCTCTTCTTTGCTGAGGCATTCACGCGGCCGGCCATGATGCAATCCCTGGCTGCGGTGGGTTTCCACATGTCCTACACCTATTTCACCTGGCGCACGACGCGCTGGGAGCTGGGCGCCTACCTGGACGAGTTGGCTCACGAGACCGACTGGGTGATGCGTCCCAACTTCTTCGTCAACACGCCCGATATCAACCCTTTGCAGGTGCGCAGCGGGTTACCGGCCGCGTTTGCGATCCGGATTATCCTGGCGGCGACGATGAGTCCGGCGTGGGGCATGTACTCCGGTTTTGAGCTTTTCGAGCACGAGCCCCTGCGGGCCGACGGGGAGGAGTACCTCAACTCGGAGAAGTACGAGTACCGTCCCCGGGACTTCGCCGCCCAGCCGAACCTCGATCTTCTGATCGGCACGCTGAACCGGTTGCGGCGTGCGCACCCGGCACTGCAATGCCTGCGAACGGCCCGGGTGCAGGACACCAGCGACGAACAGACCTTCGCCTTCTCCAAGGTCGACGAAGATGACCGCGTCCTGGTCGTGATCAATCTGGACGCCCAGAACTCCCGCTCCAGCGAGGTGTACGTCGATGCGACGGCGCTGGGCCTGCCGTCCGGCGCCGACCTTTTGCTGCACGACGAGCTGACGGGACTGGAGGTGACGTGGCCGGGCGGCCAGGGCACAGTGATTCTGTACCCGGCGCAGCCCGCCCACATCTTCACCGTCAGGGCGAATGTGGAAGAATCGGAGTATGACGCTTGACATGACTGGCGGTCTGGTTGACCGTGATCTTGAGGGGTTCAACAGCGGCGGTGACACCGAGTGCTGGCGGCGCCTGGGCAGCCATGTCGTCACAATGAGCGACGGCAAGCGGGGTCGCGTGACCGGCACACGGTTCGCGGTTTGGGCGCCAAATGCCGCCCGCGTGCAGGTGATCTCCGACTTCAACTGGTGGCAGGGCGACGACATGGTCCGCCTCGGCCACACGGGGGTTTGGGTCCTCTGGGTCGAGGGCGTGGGCGAGGGGGCGCGCTACAAGTACAAGCTCCAACACAAAGACGGCACCTGGCAAGAGAAGGCCGACCCGATGGCCCGGCTGGCCGAGACCCCGCCCCACAACGCCTCGGTCGTCACTGAAAGCCACTACACCTGGGGCGATGACCAGTGGCTCGCCCAGCGGGCCGCGTCCGACCCCTACCACTGCCAGATGAGCGTCTACGAAGTGCATTTGGGCAGTTGGCGCAAGGGATTGACCTATCAGGAGCTTGCCCTGCAACTGCCCGAGTACGTCTCGTGGATGGGCTTCACGCACGTCGAGTTCATGCCAGTGGCCGCGCACCCGCTGATCGAGTCGTGGGGCTACCAGGTCACCGGCTACTTCGCCCCGGATGCCCGGCTTGGCACACCGGACGACTTCCGGGCGCTGGTTGACGCGCTGCACCAGGCGGGCATCGGCGTCATCGTTGATTGGGTGCCGGGCCACTTCCCCAAGGACGACTGGGCCCTGGGCCGCTTCGACGGCACCGCGCTGTACGAGCACGCCGACCCACGCCGGGGCGAGCAGCCCGATTGGGGCACATACATTCCCAATTTCGGACGCAACGAGGTCAAGAGCTTCTTCGTCTCGAACGCCTGGTATTGGGTGTCGGAGTTCCACATCGACGCGCTGCGGGTTGACGCCGTCGCGTCGATGATCTACCTGGACTACTCGCGTGCACCGGGTGAATGGATGCCGAACGTTTACGGCGGCAACGAGAACCTTGAGGCCATCGACTTCCTGAAATACAACAACCGCCATTTGTACGAGCGGGCTCCCGGCGTCATGGTGATCGCCGAGGAGTCGACCAGCTTCGCCGGCGTTTCGCACCCCGTCCACGAAGGTGGCATGGGCTTCGGTTTCAAGTGGAACATGGGCTGGATGAACGACTCGTTGCGCTACATCGAACTCGACCCGGTGTACCGCCACTGGCACCATGACCTGATCACTTTCGCGATGGTCTACGCGTACTCGGAGAACTTCATTTTGCCGATCAGCCACGACGAGGTCGTCCACGGCAAAGGCTCAATGATCAGTAAAGTGCCGCAGGACGATTGGCGCAAGTTCTCGACGCTGCGAGCGTTCTACGGCTACATGTGGAGCTTCCCGGGCAAGGAGCTGCTGTTCATGGGCCAGGAATTCGCCCAGCGCCCCGAGTGGAACGAGACGGCCAGCTTGGAGTGGTGGGTGGACGGTCTGTGGGGTCATCGCGGCGTGCGCGAGTTGATCCGGCAGATGAACCGACTTCAGGCCGAGGTGCCTGCCTTGCACGAACTCGACCACGACGGGGCCGGTTTCCGCTGGCTGAATGCCGGCGACTCCAGCGCCAACACCTACTCCTGGCTGCGGTTCGGGCGCGACGGAGACGTCGTGGCTTGCGTCACCAACTTTTCCCCCAACCCGTACCCAAGCTACGGGTTGCATCTGCCCGCCGGCCATTGGGACGAGATCCTGAACACCGACGACGAGGCCTTCGACGGCACCGGGCAATTCTTGAACGGCCC
>Ga0123354_10001768_pt1 | contig 27225 bp, 14 predicted proteins | sample TergutLab28metaG_2_FD_97872 | JGI IMG/M metagenome (GOLD analysis project Ga0123354, IMG submission 97872) | Labiotermes labralis P4 segment gut microbial communities from Petit-Saut dam, French Guiana - Lab288 P4 | ecosystem: Host-associated > Arthropoda: Insects > Digestive system > Gut ... | reverse complement strand
TGTTGGACCGTGCATCATTGTGATAACTGAAGAATAAAAACCAACTAGATGTCACTTATTATTTTATTGTACTTCTTATAGGCTCAACATGTTTCGGGCACTACTGTGCCCATCATCAGGAGCTCGCGACTATAATGTTGATTACCACATTGGTCGTTTTGTTCTTGGTTTGCTGTAGGTTGGAGGTTAGTCGTACTTTAGCCTGCAGCCCCGACACTACTCCAGCCTAACTGCACCTAACCTCCAACCTACAGCAAACCAAGAACGAAACGACCAATGTGGTAATCAACATTATAGTCGCGAGCACCTGATGATGGGCATAGTAGTGCCCGAAACATGTTGAGCCTATAAGAAGTACAATAAAATAATAAGTGGCATCTAGTTGGTTTTTATTCTTCAGTAGACAGTGAACTGTTTTAAAATAGAGACAATATGAACGTGTTGTTATTTATCCATTGTTAATGATTCGCTGATCAGACGTTGGTAGGCTGAAAAAAAAAGAGTTTTAGGCAATGTCATAGTAAGAGAATAGAATCTCCGGGTTTGCTAGACAAATATTTCGACTTTATAACGTGAGAAGTTTTGTGGTAGTTAAACTCTAATTTATGTCTTCTGGTCCCCCTTTCTTTCCACCCTTGGAATAAAAAGAGCTTAATCCACCTCTATAACGCTTCTTCTTTTACTTTCTTTTCTTACTTCCGTCTTTCTCTTCGCCTTTGCTATGTCTTCATTGCTAGCATAAAGCCAGTAGCTTCTTTAAGCTGATTATAAGTGTAAAACGCAAGTAAGCCTACGATATTTATGGTTCCTACATGTAGTATTCAGCCAACCATTTCGATTGTTGGCCCACGCTTTTGCTTTGCAAATTAACTGTGCCATGTAGCGGAAGGCAGTGTTGACCGATACGTGCATAAATGGCGTAAAGCGATGTGGTTGATGGAGTGCTTCCAGAGGCTTTCGTGTCCAGCTTCTGAAGAGTAAGAAGTCATCTGTTTTATTTAGTGCGAGACACCTGTCGCTCTTGAGATCACATTTTTTAAGAAAAGGAAATGTTTTGAATATTGTTTATGGGCTGTTCATAACCTCGCGATATTGGAATAATTTACTCTTCACTGTAAATCTAAACTACAGTACAAATAGCCTGCCGTTTACCCAGTGTCACCTTCAGTAAAAATGTAAATTTACAGCCATAACCTACCACGAAGGCGTAGACAGGGTGTAGAGGTACAGCTCTGTGCTTTCGTTACCCTCGGCGCTAGATGTGTGTGGGTGGTTAACACCACACCCGACAATTTTATTCCCGGGAATGACCAAGTATCAATCATATAGGAGGTTTGGTAGACCGCAAGGCCCGTCTGGACGGGCACGGAAAATTCGCCCCTACCGGGATACGATCCCCGCACCGTCCAGCCCGTAGGGACGCTGTCTATTGCTTCGAATGTTAAGAATGGTTGGCAAAGAATGAATTGCACAGGACATGGAATGAAACAGCCTAATCTGAGATAGCTGACTGTCGCGGCATTTACCTCGAAAAGCTTAGGAAAATCACGTGAAATTTCTGTTAGGATATGATGTATTCCGGTTGATATTGAAGCCCGGCCCTTCAGAATACAAGGCAGAAGCGTTAGACCTGTCCCTGCGATCTTAGAAAATCGGAACAGGCACTGCGTGTCAGGAAGGAACACAATGCAGCATCATAACGAATGCTTGACAAGAGTGTGCTGAGAGAGGAGATTGGCCTAGTAGTGAGGAGTGTACGAACAGCCATAGAAATCGACTTGCACAAGCTTTTCGTAATAAGTAAATTTGCATGTAGCTTATACGGCGTTTTTAAACACGGGAGTTTCAAGGTATTTGGCAATGCACACACACACACACACACACACACACACACACACACATAGCTGCGAACAAAGTGGTGAGGACAAGATTTTCAACTTCGAATCACTAGTAGATTAAGGTGCGCAAATGGAAATCGGGTGAAAACTGTGTTTGAAGTGAAGAGTGTTGTGGCGTGAAATGAAATATGCTTTCACATAGACTGAAACTTGAGGTGACAAAATTGCAACGTGCAGTTCCCTAATCCGAAAAAATGCAGTGACGAGAAACGTGCAGTGCCGTGAACTGAAATATGCAGTGACAAATTAAAACTTGCACTGACATAAACTGAGACCTGCATTGATATCAATTGATATGTGCTTTGACACAGACTGTATCGTGTGGTGCCATGAATCGGAGCGTACAGTGACTTAATCTAAAAGAAATGCAGTGACAAACTGAAAAATGTAGTGACATCATCTGAAACATGCACGTGCGTGAACTGAAACATGTTGTGACCTACTGGAACATGTAACGTCATTAATGGAATATCATCTGGTTAAGGAACTTCTTCCTGTAGCTACACGGTGACCAAAAGTGGATTACGCCATTACAAAACTCTGCCCTTGAGCCCGTCCGGAATTGTCGAACCCGAAGTCCTTAAGGCTGTAAACAATATTATCGTTTCATTCAAACCTAGGTCTTCCAAATTCTCTGTAACATCTAAGGTTTGAGGCTAGAATTGTGTATGCTTCAGGTATATTCTTTCGTATGCGTGCTGTGTGTTTTGCATATTACTCGCCTTCAATTATTCGCACCAATTATATTTGTTGACGAATGCAAAGTGTGAAGCTTGTCTTAGCGCATTCTTCTAATTCAGATTAGCCTTTTTTAGACTTGCCATCCCACCAAATTGTCGGACATGTTCTGTCTTGGTAGTGTTTTGTCGGTGTCCTATCACAAAGAACGCCGCTATTGCTTGGTTACAGACAGACAGAAATGCTCTTATTTCAGGAATAGGCCTAATTGACCAATCTTAATGACCCGATTGACTTTTGGGGGGGGGGGATTTGACAAAGTTTTTAAAATGAATTTATTATGTGAATGACGATTGGAATTCGAAGAGAAACGGTCGTGGCCTGTTTTCTACTATCCCAAGATGTGTCGTAAGAGAGAAAACCACACAAAAGCCTAGAATATTCGTCGAAACGATTCCACCCCTGTGCCCAATAAACCTAAGTAAAAGAAACCTTAGACATTATGAACTCATAATGTTTTGACGCCAGCGACTAACATCAAACCTGCGACATTTCTAATTCCTCGACAGTCATGTGTCAGGATCTTGCGTTTCCTCTCTTTTATATCGCCAGCACTGACAAGAAAGGGAATTTTGGAGGGGAAAAAGACAAGAAGCCCTGCATAATGGTAAGCCCGAAAAATTGCATCAATTCGAGGAGGGGTTAACGATGTTACTGATACTCTGCTTTGAGTTTGCGTTACAGGGTGAGGACTATTTGGAATTAAGTCTTTAAATGTAAAAATATGTCACTTTTGGTACCGGTAGTTAAAAGTTGATAAAATCCTAAGTTGATTATAACAGTGTGTTACACTCCTTATCACCCTCTGGTTCTTCGAAGATGCAGGAACTACTTCGCTAAACTTACACGCTTATCCCCCGAATGACTGTTATTAAAATTTATGGGAGTTGTCAATTTCTTTAACCGACTTTTAAAGGGACTGGCGAAGTGCTGTTGAGGATCCTCAATGTGCCACCCACCTTGTCCTGTGTCTAAGGGGATTAATGCCACGAGCAAAACGGTCTGCGGTTTGAAAAAAAAAGTGTGTGATACAGAACAAATAAAATTGGACAATTCGTGTGTCTCACTTTCAGAAGTTTGATATATATATATATATATATATATATATTGCTTGTTTTAAGTGTCTTTTACATTGATGATAGAGGCAGCAGGTTACCCCGAAACAATCATATTTGTCCTCCGAAATGCACAGCGTCATGTCTCCTTCGACCATATTCTTCATCTGAAACGGTAAGTTTATGTAACGAATTCGAGCCTTTGTTTCCCAGTGTGTGGAAGATGTAAACTCGCCTGGGCCATGACCAAAATTTCGTTTTGTTTCCTGTTCATTGCACTGGCAGGGCTTCATAAGCTGTCTCTTGCGCTACGCATTACATGAGTTTAGTAAAACGTCAGGATAAATAGCTATAGAATAGGGTTTTATTTACTTACTTACTCACTCCATGGAGTAAGGTGCTTCCTGAGAAGCTAACATGTTCTCAGCATAAGAATTTCCACGCGTTTTATGAAACCCAAAGTTTCATTACCGCATATACGAGTTTCCGCCACTTGTCCTTATCCTGAGCCAGATCATTCCACTCCATACCTCCCATCCAATTTCCTGAATACCTATCTTAATATTGTCCTCCCATCTACGCCTGAGTCTTCCAAGTGGTTTCTTTCCCCTCAGGTTTCCCCACCAAAATGCTGTATGAACCTCTCCTCTCCCCCATACATGCTACATGCCCCGCCCTTCTCATTCTTCATTTGATCACCCGAACAATATTGGATATGCAATACAGATCATTACGCTCTTCCTTATTTAGTTTTCTCCACTCGCTTGTTACCTCGTCCCTCTTGGGCCCAAATATCCTTGGCAACACCCTATTCTCCAACACCCTGTTCTCCAACACCCTATTCTCCAACACCCTATTCTCCAACACCCTATTCTCCAACACCCTCGGCCCTTGTTCCTCCCCCAAATGGAGCGACTAAGGTCCATACCCATGCAAAACAACAGGAACAATTATGGTTCTGTATATCTTAATCTTTACAGAAACGAGTACCAGAAGGCTGACAACCTTACCACCATCCTGTGCCGTTGTCATGAAATCTTGGACCCTTAACTTCCTGGAACCCGGTGGGCCACTCCAGGCCTGTAACGCGACTGCCTTACCTTTACCTTTACATTTACCTTTACCTTTATATCTTAATCTTTATACGTGTATTTTTGGATAGAAAACTGGAAGACAAAATATTCTGCACCGAATGCTAGCAAGCATTCCGTGACTTCAAACTGCTCTTAATTTCTTCCTGGATGGAATTTTGGTGCGTTAAGAGTTTTCCTGAATATATTAATTGTTCCACCCTTTCAAAGGTACTGTTATCCATCTTCTTCCAGCGTTCTGATCTCGAGACATGAACATGTGCTTAGTTTCACAGCATTTACTTCTAGTCCAGTCTCTTTACTAGCAACTACTTAGGCGTCTGTGTTTGTCTGTATAGCATAATACAATATAGTACTTGTATCATTAATCGGTTATTATTAATTATTGCGATAGAATCCATTCCATTGTAGGCCTACTTATAACAAATCAATCGTACTGTGTATTTACCATCAGTGTCAATTTGTTTTATTGAGTAATGCTAACTGTGCTAAATGTTTAGGTCTACAGGCCCATACTTAGGCATAAATGCGCATAATTTAAAAACAAATTAAAAACAGGTTTGAATTTTCGAGATATCGTTTTAAAATTTTTGTAACTTCGGAGTTTAGAGGTTTTATGTCTTTTTTTATTAAAACTGTATACAAGATATCGCAAATCCCAACACATTTCAACGCATTTCACTTGTTTTTAAATCACGTACATTTATGTCTGAAGGTGATAGTATAGACCGAAACATGTACTGTTGCTGAACATTGTTGAACACAATAAACTGTTTACTTTAACAGTACACGTAACTTCCCCAAGAAGACGTTTGAGTGAGAGGAGGGGTGTTTTTTTTTTTGAGGATTGTTTCACCGTGCATCTTCCTCATGAAATAAAGTGAAATGCCAACTTGATGCAAATAGGTAATTTTATTGATGTATTGTTAGCTCGACATGTTTCGGGTGCATACGCCCATCATCAGGAGCATTAGATGTTGAGTTGCAGCAAATGGTTTTCTGCACCGAGTTTTTGGATGGGTGGTGGTCTTGAGAGCCGCTGCGTTGGTCGTGTGTACGGTGCGGATGGTGCCGTGCACGGCACCACCCGCACCGTACACACGACCTATGCAGCGGCTGTCAGGACCACCACCCATCTACAAACTGGGTGCAGAAAACCATATGCTGCAACTTAATATCTAGTGCTCATGATGATGGGCGTATGCACCCGAAAAATGTCGAGCTAAGGAAAGTTCAGTAAATCATATTGTTGCATCAAGTTGGCATTTCACTTTATTTCGAGTGGAGGTGTGTTTTCATGTATTCTTAAATTCAGCAGCTGATGCATCTGCTGCTCTCATTCCGGGATAAAGCGCACTCGTGATGTTATTAGGAGACTGGGCGGACCCAGACTAGGTCTGGACGCTTTAGAGAAGAAGGGCCGAAAATCGAGCGCGGATTTTTCGATGATTAGCGTGTAGACTACTAGGAATGGTGACAAGGATATCACGATCAAGTCAAGAAGAATGCAATGTACAGAACATATAGTACGCAAGGGAGTGACGAGAATTCCGTCCAATAAAACTGTTGGCCTTATTGGAGAAGTCCATTTTGGAGGTACGGCAGTAGATGAAAGGATAATATTAAAATGCGTCTTAAAGTAGTAGATTGTGAAATTGCTTACTGGATTCAGTTGATTGAGGATAAGATCCAGTGTCAGCGCTATTTTAAACACAGTCCACAAGCACAGGGAATCTCTCAACAAGTGAGCTGTTAGCAGTTTTGCAAGTACTTCGTTCCATGCCCCTAGTGACAACTGTCGTTTGGTACTGTGGTCTCTTGTACGTACGAGACACTTGTGTTGATAGAGTGCAGGTACGATTGCACGGAACATTTATGATGGTTGAAATGAACGAAAGAAAATACGTGGAAAGTTGCTGTTCTTCCATTGTATTCGTGACAAACTTCACATGGCCTGTTCAATGCAATGTGATACGAACATTTTTACTGTTATTATATTAAGCACCGCGTGTTCCGTACGATTTGTGTTCATGTCTGAAATTTCGGAACAATATTACGGGAAGTAAAATCACGTGATTTAAAATTACATTAATTAAAGCCCTGTTTATTTATGTTCTTGCAATAACTTATAATCTACGAATGATCCGCGCGTTGAAGTTATGTCCGAATATAGTAGCATTCTGAGAGAAAAGCATATTCAAATTATGCCATGGACTTCCCGTGTGGTATATTTCGCGAACTCACAGAGTGCTCTTTGATTGTTTTTGCCGAACAAATCCCTCACATGAAAGACGTTAATCATGGCATTGAGCTTCTGAGAACGACGGAAGTGCTTTTGTATTATATAATATACCTACTCGTGAATTCTGTGCCGGACATTTTACGGTAATGGTCATGCATGAGTACATCTATTCGTCCAATATAAACTAAAGCGTGGAGGTGGGGAAGTGGGGGGGGGGGCGCAAGGAGCTCACAGGGACTTGCAGAACCAGAAACAGTCAGCCTACTTTATTTAATCGAGTTAAACAAATTCCATATTAGATTCTATTACTCTGCTCTAGTCCTCCAGTTCTATACAAGAATTAATCTCTCCCATTTATTCTCTTTCTCTTTTACCCTTTTCATAACTTCAGTCTCGTCTTTTCCTCCTTTTATGTTTTAAATTGAAGGAAACGTAAAATCATTCTCCTTTGCTTGTCTGCCTGTATACTGCACTTCTAACTGAAATGGCTCTCTTTGCATGAGCAATAATGAAATACCATAAAACGATGTGATACACAAGGCCCCGTAGATTGTGTGAGTGGCTGTATAAAATTGAATTTCCTGTGTCAAGATTGATTGACTGTTTCCTGGGTTATTTAACGTCTCTTTTTCAACGTCATAGACTAACTTTGCATGACTGGTTTAGTCGTCATGAATGATGGATTGGAAAGGGGTAGAAGGAAGTGGTCGTGAAGTACCTGTCGTGATTGCAGTTCTTCTTCCCGAGATTCGAAATCTGGACCACGTAATAGACCCGTCACTACATCTAGAGAGATTATGCACGACGTGGAGGTTAACGACCTTCAGGTTTTCTGTTCCAGTTGTATTTTGACAGTAGTCTGTTTGAATCCTGTACCAGTGTGGATGGAATGTCGTACCTGGTGTACCACGGTATCTTTGCCAGAACACTTCTTCATATCCCGCTCGAGAAATATTTCTTCGCATTTACTATACTTGTTGATATAATAAACTGAAGTCTTTGTATCGACAGTGGTAAAATATATTGAAAGAACCGTTGGCATTTAGTTTATATACTGACACAACAGTTGACCTGTATTAAAGACACTCAACCAGGAGATGGCTTACAGTAGATATACAGACGCCACATAATCTACAGGAAATATTCTAATACAAGAGTTAATCTAGAATAAATATACTCACACAACGGTTTACCTAGAGTAAATACACGCAAACACATTTTGGCCTACAGTAAATACACTGAAACACAATTTGGCCTGCAGTAAATAGACTCAAACAACAGTTAGAATGTTTTCAAGACACTCAAATAACAGTCTATAGTAAATACACTCATATACCATTTGTCCTGCCGTAAATGCACTCAAACAACAGGTGGCCTACTGTAAATGCACTCTAACAACAGTTGGTCTACAGTAAATGCACTCTAACAACAGTTGGTCTACAGTAAATGCACTCTAACAACAGTTGGTCTACAGTAAATGCACTCTAACAACAGTTGGTCTACAGTAAAAGCACTCTAACAACAGTTGGTCTACAGTAAATGCACTCTAATAACAGTTGATCTACAGTAAATGCACTGTAAAAACAGCTGGTCTACAGCAAATTCATTCTAACAACAGCTAATCTACAGTAAATTCACACTAACAACTGCTGGTCTACAGTAAATGCACTCTAACATGAATTGGTCTACAGCAAATGCATTCTAACAACAGCTGGTCTACAGTAAATTCACTCTAACAACAGTTGCTCTATAGTAAATGCACTCAAACATTCCACGTGGAATTTTTGTAGACATATATACACTAGGATGGATTTTCTTCGAGCACCTTGAACTTCTTGTGTCATCATTCCACCGATAACCTGTATTCTGTTTTTTTTTTCGTTCATCTTAGCGGCTGACAGCGTCGTTAAACAAAATATTTCACTTCCTTGGAAGTTGTACTGAGCCAGAGTACCTGATCACTAAAGTGGTTACGGCGTCATCAGCAGGTTTGATTTTAGACCAGTGAATTTTTCTTCCCTGCCACGACGGCACCTGCGCTGTGATCCTTGCAGCATAAAGTGCACCGGCTGCTTTTACAATGTAAAAGCGGCAGAAACAATAGGCTAACCAGTCATCACCCACTGCCGAGATGTTGCTACTAGTGCCACTGTTTATACCAGTGATATCTCGCTTGTACAAATCTTGTTATTAGGCCTACTACTAGAATTGTCTATTGGTCCGGGATAGCTCAGTCGATATAGCGACTCGCCACGGACTGAGCGGTCCGGGGATCGAATCCCGACGGGGGCGAGATTTTCCTCACCCTTCCAGACCAGTCCTGAGGCCAACCCATCCTACTTTACAATGGGTACCGAGTCTTTCCCGGGTGCAAAGCGGCCGGCGTGTGGCGTTGACCGCCTACCTTCATCTTGCGTCGAGGTTAAAGAAAGAATAGAGCTGTAACTCTACCTCCCCTATGGGCCTTCGTGGCCTGGTATAAGGTGAACTTTAACTTTTACCTTACTAGAATTGTCTAGGTATGTCTTACACGATATCGCAGGTGCAGCAGTCTGGTCTGTTATCAGTCCGCATTTTATCTTCCACCTGACTGCATACCGGACTTCGTCAAGGAGAAGGTTTCTGGTTTCGTCGATAAGTATTACTATTCACAAGTCCTCCGGTACCGGAAGAAGAATGTACACATACAAATACAGGAAAAGGTCCTGTGTGCTGAGGCAGAGGTTGGAATCGGAATTTATAAGCAGAATTAATTAGACTAAAAACCACACCCCTGCACCCCTCCCGGTCCGACTGCTCGGCCTCCGCTGTTCCTAGCTACTACTCCTGTTTTAATTTACAAAAGCCAAACTTAATTCTGGTTTCCAAAACGCAGGCGGAGAAATCAAGAGAAATGGTAGGGAAAATTAAAAGGGATTCAGGCTACTATATATATATACAAGACGTACTCACACAGACGGTGGGCTAAGGGGCGCCAGGGGGTGGGGGTGATGCCGTGCCCGAGATTTTCAAGGCTTTGATTTGAGTCTTAAGCTTGGACCTGGTACAGTCAAGAGAAATTTATAGTCGGGTCTTAGTAAACTTGGTCGCTGGAATCTGTATTGTAAAAGTGAGTTTGAAGAAGAGAATGTAATAAACGCAGCGTTTATATTGCCTTATGATTTTCTTCCATTGGCAGCTGGGATAGCTCCGTCGGTATACGAACTAGGCTACAGGCCAGAAGACTGAGGATTCGTTGTTCGATTCCCCGTGAGGGCAGGGGATTTTTCTCTGATCTCAAGCGCCCAGACCAGTTGTGGGACCCATTCAGCCTTCTGTTCGGGAGCATTAGGGGATCTTTCCTTTGGGGTAAAGCAGGCGGGTCGTGAAACTGACCATCTACCTCCATTTGGTGCCTAGGTTAAGAATTCACACGTATTTGACTAAACCCCTCCCCCCCCCCATATGCTGTCCTGGCGTGCACTGAGACAGCTTTGTAATACTTCTTAACGCTGTTCATACCGTGCACTGTGTTCGCAATTATCTAATGCACCACTTCTCACACACCAATTTACATTGTTTAACTAACACTCCTACGCGTTTCAGCGATAGTCGTCGCCAACCGCAGGGAGTCCTGTCTTAAATGTCGAATTATCCAAACACATCAAGGGACTATAAACACTTGCCCAACCGTATATTGCAGAACTCCAGTCTTCACACCGATGCACAATTTCTACAACTTCTTGAAGGTCGCTTCGACGATTAATATTTAAAATTTATTTTTATTTTATGTTTTGATGTTGTTTGAATCATGAAGTTTCGCACAGAATGTGTCTTACGCGTCAAGAATGTGCGCCTAATGATGCTAATAGCATGACATTGCTGTGCACATTGGAGCGCAGCGACAGCCCATTGAATCTGTAGTAGAGACCAGTTGAAATGTGATGACACACGCGCAGAAACCAGATTTCGTCTTTCGGCGAAACGGACGAGTCCATTTAAATCAGCGGGGGACGTCAGTTCAGTCGACTACTGGCAATCCGACGTGTGCGCATCAGCGGTAGTAATGTTGGATACACCATGTTCCGAGGTAGCATGAAAGGTACTGGCTACCCACTCCATCCGCCAGTCTCCCCTTCACTCCTCTCCCGTGCATCACCGTGTTCCATCACATTTCAACTGGCCTCTGACAGGACCAGTTACGGCGTGATGTCTTAATGCACCTTACGTACATCGTTATGGAGGGTTATCGGTGTGTTTCAGCAATGAGTTGCCCGGTGTGACGTAAGGAATTGGCGCTAATCGGTTGCGCTGTTGAGGGATGTAGTGTTGTCTTTTGTAAGACATAAATTATTAGTTTATTGAAACTCTAATGCTCTGTCCTGTATCGTCTGAAATGGAGGTACGGTTTGCCGGAGCAATTTATGAAGAATCTTCTTTCTTCTTGAAATGTACCCAAAGGCTTATTGTGCGTTCGTAAAACTCAGTTCTGTCGAGAAGCTCCACAGTGTACCTTGACACACCAACGTCCATTTTAATACTTATGATTGTCATTTTTAATCTGTGGATTGATTCTGATACTTTTGTAATTTTATTTTGAACACTTTGATGTATCCATCTTTTCTATTTTACCTCCACTAAGATGATCACGTGATTGGCCGAAACATGTAGGAGGTCGTTGTGAATATGTTGTGGTTTCAGGATGCTTGTGTGCATTTGCTGGTGCTACTGCACCGTGTTGCACAGTGCATTACTTCGTCTAGCGTATTTGACGCTCAGGTGACCGTGCATCGTGATAAATTCTTATAATAAAACCAACTAGATGCACTAATTTCTCAATTTTATTCCAAAATGAATTTGAGAAATTAGTGCATCTAGTTGGTTTTGTTATAAGAATTACTCTATTGTGCACACCCAAAATCGTGGTTTTGTCTCCTAATTTCTCCAATCTTGCTACATAAATCTCACATTTCTTCTGTCTCGACTTTATATTCCTAACAGTCTCGTGTACAGAGTACAAATTATGAAGTTTCTCACTTAGTATTTTGTCCACTATGGCGCTATTTCTTCTGTTTTACGTCCATATAAGCCCCTCTTCTTCTGCACATGACATAGAATGAGACTGAAAATTGCGGATTCACAAAATGTCTATAACTTAACCATTGTTGAATACACGTGCATTATATAACGATTCCTGTGTTAGCTGTGGAGATTATAGGTATTTTGCATTACGTGACAGAAAATCTGACGTAATACCTTGAACACTGCAGCGCGAAGTATGATTTATGCATGAAATGTAATCTGTCAGTCTAGTCACCAATATGCAATGCTGACGCCTTCTCCCACTTCTGTTCTGCAGTATAATAAATCCTGTGGAAGTTCCACATTTGTTGTGAAATGACATTGTGACGCTATTGACCAAAATTAGAAGCTATCCTGATCTTTGTTGGACCGTGCATCATTGTGATAACTGAAGAACAAAAACCAACTAACGCCACTTATTATTTTATTGTACTTCTTATAGGCTCAACGTGTTTCGGGCATTACTGTGCCAATCATCAGGAGCTCGCGACTATAATGTTGATTACCACACTGGTCGTTTCGTTCTTGGTTTGCTGTAGGTTGGAGGTTAGGTGCGGTTAGGCTGGAGTAGTGTCCGGGCTGATATCAGAATTGGAATGGCAGTTAAATTGTACAAAATCCCCTTTTTTAATGTACGTTACCTGCATAAAAGTTCATTATTTTGACGACAGAGTACCAACTGATAGTTCTTTTCACTCATTATAATTTAAACCTGCCAGTTCAGTTATAAGGTGAGATGGCGGGTTTTATGAACAAAACATAAATCGCTATCACAGAAGGTCTCAAGTTAAATGCCGCATGCTGCAGAATCAAGACCACTTTTCCTTCTTCTTCACCCTAAATATAAATCCTTATTGCTCATGCAAAAAGGGAGAAATAGGAGTTGAGAGTGGTGGGGGGAGGTTGGCGGTGGAATCGGTGGGTGGGTGTGGGGGGTGGGGGTTGGAAGAAGAAGATGGGAATGGGTTATAAGATTGGCGCAAAGGATTTTGGGTTAAAAACAAAAGGCAGGGCTGTGAGGGCCTATAGTGGATGGGGAAGACTGTTCTCGTCTGTTATGTACTGCACTCACAAACCGGTACCTTTTAATTAGAGTGAACCAATTCCTGCGAGGAAGCTTCCAAGAACTGGCTACAATCTTTTGCTGGTAAGCCTTTGTCTTCATATTCTCTGTGCTTTTTGTGTAAATAAAAGCGTTGCGCCTATCCCATGCAGAATTTTGACAAAGCAGTACCCTATAGATAACTAACATCACGGAATGTTTAGTGCAGCACTCTCGAAATGTTTTAGGTGCCTAATGCGTAATCCGTTTCACTGTTGAAGTACAAAATTCAGGAATTTTATTCACTTACGTTACTTGTCCATGACGAAGTAACATGAATGCGTTAGTAGTTTATTTCTGTAGGGAACTGTTTATTTTGTGACGCTGCCAGTAACTGACGCTTCGAATATGTTGCGTCGAATGGTAGAATGGCTGACCAAAGATCAATCGAGAAAGTATTTGGAAGTAAGTCATCATTGTCCAGTTGGGCTACAATACCAACGTTTGGTGTGACTGAGGGTAACCTCTAAGAATTTCACACTATATTGTGGCGTGGTCGATTCTCGAATTGGGCACCTTCCACATATCAATGAGAAGCTCTGTTTGAGCCATATCGCTCGGTTCTGATGCGTCTTATTACCTTCCGACATCTGTAATGTAGGCCAAAGTGCATGATGTCTGCGCAATGTTACTGCACGCTTCGCGAACGCAACAAAGCCTAACTAACATAAATGATTTGCCTTTACATTACTGGGTTAAATATGATAAAGAGAGTTGAAGAATAAGGGACCAACTTGATGCTACTTGCTATTTTATTTCACTTCTTATGTGCTCGAGATGTTTCGGACATTAATATATCCATCATCAGGAGCTTGCAACTATTCTGTTGAATTACCACATTGGTCGTATTGTTCTTGGTTCGATGTGTATTGGAGATTTGGTGTGGTTGGGTTTGAGTGGTATCCGTGTTGCAGGCTGAAGCACAAGCACAATCAAGTGACATCAAGTTGTTCTTTTATTCTTCAACTATCACAGTGATGCACGGTCCAATAAACATAAGATGATAAAGAGAGATTTCAGTTGTGTAGGTCTTTGTGTAGATATTTTACAGAATATACATTTATATATTTTAGTTAGTGAAAATATAACCCGTGTCTGTCTATGTCTGACTGGGACGTAAGCTGTGATGAAAATTTAGATACAATCAAATCCCAAACATTTATTTGAATAAGTGATTGACTTAGGAGAATACTGGTAAACTTCAACGAGAATTAGACGCACTATATGGATATGAAGTTTTAACGGTTACTATTGTTTATGCTTGTGTGAAATTCACGATAACTAATTGAGTAGTTAAATTACGGGAATTATTCTAATACCTGCTGTATACATTTATCTCTCGGTTTGTTGACGATGTGTAATGAACAGGTTTCTTGCTTTATTTTGAGGTAGACATGATAGAGTCTTATGTTGCGACGCGCTATAAATCAACGTGGAGGCCAGTGCGTTTGCAAAATCTCAACCCTTTCACGCGACGCAGCCTGTTCTCAGGTGCCACAATCGCTAGTGGGATAGGGCCGCCTCATTATCGAGGCTTTACGATCACACTCAGACACACAACACTCGGTAGGACTCCTTTGGACGAGTAATCAGCCCGACGCAGAGACCTCTGCCTGACAACATACAACACTCACAAGAGACAGACTTTTATGCCTGCGGCGGGATTGGAACCCACAATCCCAGCAAACGAGCGGCCGCAGACCCACGCCTTAGACAGCCCGGCATCACGAGGCAAACAGGTAGAATTACTGCCCTTCATTTAGTTACACGTACAGCGTACCAGTTACTGGCTTATTACGTTACCTTTTCTGGTTACTAATGTTTAATTGATGATTACACAGTCTAAGGAATGGGTCTGCGGCCACGCGCTTGCTGGAAATGCGGGTTCGAATCTCTCCGGGTTCGTGGATGTCTTTTGTGGATGTTGGGTGTTTTCAGGTAGAAGTCTCTACGACGGGCCGATCACTCGTCCAGAGGGGTCCTACCGAGTGTGTATGTGTCCATGTGTCTGTTATCTGGTGAAACAATAACACTCTGCACCTAAAATGAGTAGTTAAAAAAGAGGTCCAAATAAGAAAGAAAGAAAGAACATTTAACTACTGTTCTATAATGCAGTCACTTACGACGCGTTCTTTATTTTGATGCTCCAGGAGGAGTTATCTCTTGTCGTTTTTACCCATAATTATGAACGGCTTTTTTCTTGATAATATTAAGTTTCTTTGGCTGTTTAAGATTCAGATATTATGAGACATGACACCAAATTGATAAGTATGCAGTTACCGACATTACGGAGGAGCATGCTGATGTTCAGGATTTCCAAAAAGAGAGGCCAGACTATTACTTGTAGTTTAAATATTTAGTAGAAATTCGGCGATGCTTCACTGGCCTGTGAATAAGGAAACATTGAAAATTTCAAGAATCACCGTCATGCAACGGAAGTGACTGGCCGTAGAAACTGAATTCCGTTCAAGTCTGATGGTTTTCTCTGCGTGTCAGTTAGGCTACAGGTAACTTAGACTGCTTTTCCCCTAACCGCAACGCAGAATCATATAGAGCTCCACCCCACCCACATCTTCCCTTCCGTGGGCAATATACTTAAGCCGAGATGTGTCAGAATCTGACAACTTCCCATGACTTATATCCCATACACATTACACTTTCCTTTGTACCAATCAACTAATGCAATCTCATCATGCGACTTGACGCCGAATTGGGAAAGAGTTTCTGATCAAGGAAACAGATAAGACATTGCCTCTCTGCGACAAATATTTCATGTGCTCCTTCTGCTTTTTGTTTCGGTACGCGGAACTTATTCCTTATTGATTAGCTAATAATCGCTCATCTAGTGAAAACATTCCTCACTTTTATGAAGTTGAAGAAGTTACATACGTAGTCAAGAAATTATTCTGCTTTTATGGACAGCGAAAGTGTATAATTTTCATTTATAACAGGCCATCATTGGTCCCTATCATTATCAAGTTGAATCCAGTGCACCACCCACCCGCCCCCACCTCTTTTCTAAGACCCATTTTAATCCTCCTTACCCAGTACTCGTGTACAATAAAGGCCCTTCCGCCTTCTTTTGCGACCGATAAGCGCATCGAAGTGAATCGTTATAGGCCATTGTAAGCTCACTTGCATTAAGGCCGTTATTCTGGATTTTGAACGTTGCTCCGCTTGTACAAACCACTGCATTTCGCAGACTCGTTCTATGTCGGTCATCAGACGAACAGAAAGCAGTTCCGAAATGTCCCCAGACTTACTCTAAAACTATGGAGAAGGGAGTTATTTGCAAACCATGGAGGGTATAGTTACTCTCTAACTGTGTAGAGGGAAGCTTCTCTCAAACCTTGGATAGCGGAGTTGGTCTCAAACCATGCAAAGTGTTGGTGGTACTATCAAACTGTGGACAGAGACATCTCTCAAGCCTTGGATAGAGGAGTTACTCTCAAACCATGGAATGTGGAGGGATCCTCCAACTGTGGACAGAGAGCTACTCTCAGACCTTGGATATAGGAGTTACTCTCCAACCACGGGGAGTAAGGTGCTCTCAAACTGAGGAGAGAGTTTCTACTCTCACACTTCGGATAGAGACGTTATTCTCAAATCACGTCTGTGTGGAGGTACTCTACAACCGTGAAGAGCGGAGCCACTCTGAACCTATGTAAAAGGGTGGGTGTTACCCTCCTACCACAAACCATAGATTTCGGATTTGCTGTCAAATGATGGATAGTATCTCTAGCTGGAGAGCCAGCCGGGCCTCTTTCCGTTCACCTGATGGCGGGGAATAAAACCAACTTCCGAATGCAGTGGTTTCAGAGAGACCGGAGTCAAGAACACACAATAGTAAAAAATTAACTACAAACACAATTCTTCAGATGTTTGCTACATGGATGCTGCCGACGGTACGACACCGAGGATTCACTTCAGACTCTGAAACGCCATCTCCAACGTTAAAATTCGTGATCGAAGTGTCATTTTTTATATGTACATACATTAAATGTTACCATGTTTTCATGTAAACAGGCTCCATCAGCTTTTCACTTTCCAAATTTCTAAATCACAGGAGATTTCAGGTTATCACCTCGGTCAATACTAAGTGTGTGATCGTCTGTAAGGTAACACCGTGCAGTCTGGTATAGGCTTATAGATACTTTTTTTCTTCTACCTTGATATGAATGGAGAAGATTCCTCTGAAACGTCTGTACCGATCAGAGTAGCGGCGTTACAATCTAGATAACACTACAGAAACACTCTCGGCGAAATAGTGAATTGAGAACATTTTGATCGCAGATCTCATTCTTGGTCAGTTTGTACAGGAAGTGGCTCGTGCATTAGCTGAATGTCAGCCGAGACAAAACATTACTGTTCGACTCTTCAAGCCAGCCTCTTAACACACATTACTTGTTGGTCTGACCTCCTGCCCCATATGTTGAATTGCACTCTGGTTAATGGCGGCTCATAAAGAAACTACAGTTACGTAAGTGTGGGTGGGAAACTAACTCTAAGAGGTAAGTGTTAAATATCGCACTAACGAATTTCGGGAGTCAGAATGCTTACGCTCGTATATTGGAATTGTCGATCAGTTTGATGTCAATAATAAAGAGCCTTGTCTCTGTTCTTCCAAGTGTTCCTAATTAGACAACTAATCTGCCTAGTTGTCTGCTCAGCCTAGAGTTGAACAGCGATTTCAAATATTGTGCAGCAAACAATGACCAAGGATATGACTGAGAACGTCACGACTTCTTGCTGTTTTAAGGAAAATCGTGTCATTCTTTCTTACTCTGACTTTGTCTACCTACACATTGTAGGTGCAACTGATCACACTCAACGACACACACAAACACACACGCATCGGTAGTACTCCTCTCGCCGAGGGATCGGCCCGTCGCAGAGACTTCTACCTGACAAAACACGCACCCACACACAAGAAAGACACCCATGCCCCAGCAGGATTCGAACCCGGAATTCCAACAAGCGAGTGACCACAGACTTGCATCTGAGACACCGCGGCCACGGGGATCGGCGAAAATCGAATTGTTTCGCCTATGTTTAATCCAGCGAAAGATGTTTGACAATAACTACTTCTACAGTAGAGGACTGAACTGGGCCTAGTTGAATGTAAACTTGCTGATAGCATTAAGATCATGCAGAAGTATTTCTTAATGTTTCGTGTCAATCGGATGAACGCACAGATGAGTCACAAGTCGGTGTGAACCTATACTGTATACGATAATACTGCCTCTTTCTTACTATTTCTGTTGCCACCGCGTCTTTCTTGGCGTCATGGCGTATGCTGACTGGTGGCACGTACAGGGACATAAACCGTCTTTTTCCAAGCATATTAGTGTATTTGTATTGATGCACTGTACAGGGATTCTCAATACGCTCACTGTGCGCAGTGACTTCGGCTACGCTGTTTCTCGTGGCTAATGTTTTCACCAGGGTGTGGGGCAACCGACATAAAATTAGGTCAGAGAGATTAAGGTTTTGGTTTTATACGGGACTTCAAATATGAAGCTACGTGTGAGTGCGGCGGCCTTCCGAACTCCCTCCGTGCCACAGGGCCCTGCCGTTTGCACCGGGTTATTACTTAATCGCGTGACGGAGGTCGTTGAATGGACGTTGTCGTCACTGCTCAAAGCGATAGACGATGCCGTCCGATGCACAGCGCTCGGCCGTCTGATATTAACTGTCATCAGTATTATCACTGTCATTGTAGTTCCCATGTAGCGGTGTAACATATTCTCGAAGATCTGGATTGGATTTCTGTAATGCTGTGATGCTGGCTGAAGTTTCTTCGTAGTTTACTTTGCGGATGAATCATAAAACATGACTTCAATGATTCTGGTAAAGCAATCCCATTACAGGCCTGGACAGCCCTGAGGGTTCCAGGAGGTTGAGGCTCCCAGATTTCAAGACAATCGGCACTTGAAGTTGGTACGGCTGTCAGCCCTACGCACCGGCCGCCTTTACCCCCCAGGAAATGCTCCTGGTACTCATTTCTGTTAGAGGCTGAGTCAACCACAGGGCCATAGTGCGGTCGGAAGGATTATGTCAAATGAAAAATTCCATTGACACCAGAGTGAATCGAACCCGCGACCTTCCGGCTTGTAGTGCAGTGCCTCAACCAACTGCGCCGCCGCGTGCCCCCTTCAATGCTTCTGCCTCAAAGAATTTCGATTTTTAAGGGACACGATAGAGCCCTATTCCAGAACAGCTGTGACCTAACTTCTTCTTTCCATAACGTAATGTTGTTGGTTGCTGTATTGTGTAGTTCCTGCTGCTTTTCGCGCCTTGCGCACATTCCATAAAATGTGTCACAATTGACACGCAGTTCCCATTTCTCTGTCCGTGTATTTCATCTCTGAAATTCCCGATATGTTTTCTTGAATTAATTTGTGCCGCGGGTCTGAGCTCTAAGTGGCTGGAGGAATCTGATGACGCTAAGTTGATCGGCAATTAGTCACCGACGTTTCGGAGGACTTGGCTGTCTTCATGTTCTAGGTAGTCCAGTCGGCACGGTGTCATGTCGCAGAAGACTTGAATGTTAATCGCCGAAACTCTGAAAACCGCATTACCCATTTTCGTTTTATCATCATCATCATCATCATCTCCTTTATACAGGGTATTTATACTTATATTCCTGAGACAAACTATGTCCCTACGGAATACAGTATTGCATCTAATCTGTTGTTACTATTCATGGTGCTTATATCTTTAGTTTCAGTGTTGAATCTATTGTACTTTTACATTAGTACTTTCCGAAGTATGTATGCAGTGCCCAATATGGCTGTATTATTATTATTATTAATCAGTGACGTTCATTGTCCATCTCGACAAGGGTTCTGCTCACTCCCCCAGGATAATGTTCTTGTATGCCTGATGACTCCTGTTTCCTGCTCCACCTCGTGACACAGCGACAGTTTGTATAAAACCGGTGCTGGTACACGACCCTCAGACTGGAAGTTACTGAACCCGACAGCTGCATGGGAGGGATTCAGACAGACCACGTTTTTAGTTTTATGATCGCTGTGACTACGTGATGTAGTGCTGTTCTTAGACTGACCTGCCACCTTCATGCAATTAGCACACTAACTGTCGCCATCTTGCATTACGTCAGACCGTCCATCTGCCTCGTACACGAAGAGCACTGTAAATGCACGGTTGATTGAAAGCATTAAGAGGGGGAAAGTACTGCGACTTGAAAGCAATAGCGTAGATTGATGGTTCTCAATTTGTGGACAGAGAACCCATTCCAGCTATCGCCGGAGTTTACAAATAGAAACCTCGGCTGCTGTTTGCAACACAACTGGTTTCTTTTATTCACATCTGTTTGCGGGAACGGATTTCCTAATCGATTGCCTGTTTGCTGGATAACTCAACTCACTGCCATGTTTACGAAGTAAAACGCAGTCAAATTGAATGACTTGCCTCGCTTAAGTTGCTGACACGAGGTGTTTGTAGCCTGTAAGAGTCGTCAAAAGAAAGGAAGAAATGAGTAACAAGAAGGAAAACATTAAATGAAAGGAAGGGAGAGGGATAAAATGGACGGAATGTGGTTAAGAGTGCACGGCACGTTATGGTCCAGGCTCCAGTTCCGCCGCGTGTCGGTGGAATACCCGATTTGTGAAACAGGGTCTTTGTGCCTGTAAGTGGGCCGTAGATGTGTGGAGCCGTGTGCAGTGGCTGTAACAGTGTGTAGCCATATTGTGTTTACGGTAGCAGTGTGCAGCCACGTGAAGTGGGCAATACTGTTGTGGAGCCGTATGAAGTGGGCAGTAGCAGCGTGAAGATGTATGAAGTGGACCGTAGTAGTATGGACCCATATGAAGTGGATCGTAGTTTTAAGCCTTGTGAAGTGGTCCGTAGCAGTGTGGAGCCGTATGAAGTGGACCGTAGCGGTGTGGAGCCGTATGAAGTGGACCGTAGCGGTGTGGAGCCGTATGAAGTGGACCGTAGTAATATTGAGCCATATGAAGTGGATCGTAGTGTGGAGCCTTGTGAAGTGGACCGTAGCAGTGTGGGGCCGTATGAAGTGGACCACAGCGGTGCGGAGCCTAATGAAATGGACCGTAGCGGTGTGGAGCCGTATGAAATGGACCGTAGTAGTATTGTGCCATATGAAGTGGGTCGTAGCAGTGTGGGGCCGTATGAAGTGGACTGCAGCGGTGCGGAGCCATATGAAATGGACCGTAGCGGTGTGGAGCCGTATGAAGTGGACAGTAGCGGTGTGAAGCCGTACGAAGTGGACCGTAGCAGTGTGGGGCCGTATGCAATGGACCGTAGTGGTGTGGAGCCGTATGCAGTGGACCGTAGCGGTGTGGAGCCGGCCATCGGTGTATTGTTCTGTAGTGTCAGGATAGCTTTTCCTTCGGCAGTTTGTAGGCACTTTCCAGATTACACGTTGTCTAAGTCAGGAGACAAAAATATCAATCATAAAAGATTTACCTGAAACGTATTCAGGGCTGTATTGGTGAAAATTTTCTGTTCCTCGTGAATTGAAGCAAACTAACAACTCTTACTTGGCTGACTGCAAATACTGAAGGCAGGTGTCGAACTGAGCTCTCTGCGAACTTGAAGATGGTGCACATGTTTGTTGCATGGCAGTATGTGGTTCCTTATCTCATAGTTGTGCTGGTCGGGATATTGTACAGAGGAGGATACAAATAAAGGACCAGAATGAGAAAGAATATAACGGAAGTAAAGGGAAAGGACGGCGATAAAGAGAAGGGCAAGAAAATTAAGGAGAAGACTAGACAAGAGAGAGTTTTTTATGTCGTCTTAATTCCAGTTGACCCTAACATTCAGAAAACCGCCGCTTTGCAAACGCTGTCCTCTTCAGGGTGACTTCTATATGAAAGAGTTGAGAGTGTCGTCTTAGATGCAGGTTAATTGGTAAGTCCAGCAGTCCTTGTTGAAAACAGACTGTTGATCTAGCGTTAATCAGTTGCTTGCAACTTTCATACGCTGTTCAGAATGTTCATTGGTGTACGTTAGTTTGGTATCGGACCGAAAATGATCCCCACGTAAAAAATCCTCGTCTCTTACAGCAGCGCACCAGAAGAATGACAACGTTACTGTTTGCGGAAGCGTTTCATTATGTGGCGTTGAGCTGTCCGCAGCTTCGTGTAGAACAGCCGTTCTTAACCGGGGATCCATGAATTTGGATGAGGAAAAGCAATTACCATTTTATTTTCTCTAACCCCTAAGTGAAGTTTAGCTTTTTATTCAATAATGAATATTGGAAACAAAGTAATTTATGGCCTGTAGATTCCAAAAATGTTTAACTTCAATAAATCTTACGACCTGTATTTTGTGCATTTAAATGCATTTTTCTGGGAAGGGGTACTTGGGTCTCATCAGGCTCTCACGCGGGTCCGTGGTGTATAATATAGGCTACATTACATCACGCGCTGTACCTGGCATCTCTTACTGTGTGGCAAGAAGATGTAAGCCTAAGTAGCAGTTTCAGTTTAATTAAAGTGATTTTCATAATAGAGAGTTACAATAAAACGTGGCTCTTATTTCGGAAATTGTCCCTTTAGGGCCTAACTGGGTAAGAATCTTCCATTAGTTGCTCCTATTGACAGAAACGGATACGGAACGTTGTTGTGGGAGAACCGAAGACGGTGGACAGTGTCCATTATAAATGTCTCATTTATTCTGTGTTCATTTACTTTACGGTGGATATATTCAGCGACTTCTCATTGAAACAATAAAAGTAATATTTCGCCATGGCATGATGGTACTCGGTATGCCAGCGCACGTACCGCTGCAGGTAGGGTTGACGAGTACAACCATTCTACCAACTGACTACAGACAGGCCAACGTAACGCCAAGCAGGACAGTGTTGACTTGTAGGAGTAGACACTGCTGTCTGCTTGTTAGCAGACATCAGTATCTGTTTGACAAATGCCTGTTGCTGTATGTACAGTCTTTAACCCCTGATGATGGACGGAAAGACCGTCCGAAACATGTAGAGTGTCATTCCAAAATAGAATAAATTTGATGCATTGGTGCATCTAGTTGGTTTTACCGTAGGAATATATTGCGATACACGGCTCTATGAACCTCAAAAATGGTAAGAATTGTTGTGTTTAATGAAGAAAGTTCATGTATAATAGTGCTGGCAACTACCATCGTTTTTCTGACGCCCAGTTTTTTCTAATAAAGACGTGGTACAGCCATCGATATGACCAAGGAATCGGGCGTCAGTTACTGCGAGGTGCCCTCCAAAGCCTACAGATGGGTCTTGTGTACCCACTCCAATCTCTTGTTCAGCGTGAGGGGAGAAGGTGCTGTTTCCTCGAAGGTAAAGTGGTAGGGGCTTGAAGTATGTGTGGAGCTACACCTCTACTCCCACATACGCTCTTACAAGCACAAAGACAATTTTACCCTTACCTTTTAACCTTTCTGCGATGTTTTCTGGACCACTTCCACTGCGTTTGGCGATGGATGGGAAAGATAAAAGTTTTCGCTGCCTACGTCATCAAGGCACAAAGAGGGAGGAGAGGCATGGCTCCACTAATTCGTAACCTCAGTTGTATATGGAAATTAATTGTCGACTTTACGCTCCGGCCCAAAGAAAGAGCCCCGCTGCCTACTGAGTGGGAGTCTGGGTGGTCCCCATAGCCAGTCAGGATGGCTTCTGGCGAAGAATAGAAAATGTCTTGTCCCGGTTGGAATGCATTGAAGGGTCATGTATTTATTTCTGTACAAATATGTATTTTACGTATTTTGTGGCCTCTGGACGTGCAGAGAAGGGTTTCTTTGGGCAGGCGGTATGTGTAACTGCCCGTTGGCTAGTTCGCCTGTCATCAGCCACCGTGGTAGTACCAAATGGGAACTTTCACGGTCGTTTTCACTGCAGCGGACATGCGTAGATCACACACGATATACATTACCTGAATGAAACGTTACGTGTAGGTTGCTTCAGATATGCTGTTTACATTACTGTGGTCGGAACATTTTGCCAACAGTAGATTTGTTCTGACACGTTGAGATGAAGGGCTCGACTTTATCATGAGAAACTTCGGACAGTGGGCAGTTATAGTGGATTTCTGGTTAATTTCGTAATTATTACATTGGAGGAATGTGTGTCTGAATTTCCCGTTCAGCTTTGCAATTCACAGATGACTTGGTTATCAGCTAATGGTCATATCCCACGCACAAACAATCCTCAAAAGCGTATGGAGTGACAGGTACCACACACAGCGCCACTACGTCTGTGGTTATGCTGTCGTCTTCATTAGCCTGAGACATCTTACGGCTAACACATTTACGATCAATTTGTACACTTCTACATACATGTTTTAGTCTTTTTATTATTCTCATATTAACCTACTTTCATCGTGGTCTAACATTTTTTTGGTTTCTCAGCGTGTCACTCTCTGTTTTTCTTCGTAACGTTTAAAGTTGCGTTACCTCTGCACTTGAAAATGACTTTTACTGTCACCTGCTTGCAGATTATGCTCCTCCTCCTGCCATTAGGCCAATTGTATAATGTCACCAGGCCTTCGGAGACAGTACAGCTCTGTATTGTGCTGAGATGAAAGAGTGTTGACAGTAGGTAAGTGAAATATTAGTAGAGAGCATTGGTGGGCCGGTTCTGACAAGGGGATACCGAAATACACTGAGAGGAACTTGGCTCAATGCCACTATGTCCACCACAAATCCCACATAGACTGACGTGGGATCGCAACCGGCTGACCGCGTTGAGACATTCACGACCAACCGCCTGATGGCACGGCCCTTTACGTTTATCGAGAATGGAAGGCGATTATTAGCGACGAACGCTTGTTATAGTCTCAGTTTGATATCTCGTTTCCTTGGAACATTTGACATTCCAGGAACTACCGCGTGGTTATTCTCAAATAATTTACAATTATGTCTACGCTATTACTAACTCAATTGTTGACGGCCTGCCTTGCGGTCAGAAATTCTTCGATCTCAAGGTGTTTTCTGGGAAGCGACAAATAGAACGCTTTACATGGATACCATGTCCGTCCTTCCGTCTGTGACCTTTTATCAGCGCCTAAACCGCTAGTCTGGTTTTAGTGATTCTGTATAGAAATTCTTTACGAAAATCTGTCAGCAGGCTTGAATTTCCTGACACCAGCTCAGCGACGGTCGTACTTTAATTTATGTTCATGTGACCGTGCATCTCGATGCTATATTAATAAATATCCGACAAGATGCAACTATACGCAGTTTTATTTCATCTGTAAACTGCTCTACATGTTTCGGGTGGTTTCTCCGCCCATCATCAGGAGCACAAATAACTGCTACCTGCCGCTATCGCGACAGGTAGCAACAACGGTTGACTAGCACCAGATGCTGTAGATACAGTTATTTGTACTCCTGATGATGGGTGGAGAGACCACCCGAAACATGTAGAGCAGTTTACAGATAAAATAAAACTGCGATTAGTTGCATCTCGTTGGACATTTATTGACATGTGTCGTACTTTACTTAGAACCGTATATGAATTAGTACCCGTATTTCCCACATTTCTTGACCGATTTTGGTGACGTCCGGTTTATAACATTTCCACATAATGGTGTTGAGCAAGTATGAGTTTCGTGACATTTGGCACAGTGCAAGTCACGCTTTATTTGCGTGCATATACAAATGTGTTACTATACTTTCCACAGTCAGTGCCAGATCTGGGTGAAATGCGGTGTCATATATCTGTATATGATGCCCCTCGGCGTTTTTGTGAGTTCGTAAAAATCGACCCAGATTGGGCAGTAATTTTCTTGCTGAACTTCCAGTTACGCGTCAGCCGTAAAACGTTTCGAGATGAACACAAGGAACACTTTGGTAGAACGTGTGTGCCAAGACACAGAACGCCATTGCAATCTTGTCGTGGAACCGAAACACTTATTACTGTTATTCTCAAAGTCCGGCGTTTGATTCTATCCTGAGCCCTTTGGCCTCATCCCACATCCGCCCACTGTTCGTTTAATATCCGTTTTAGTATTATCCTCTTATACGTATACTTTTATGGCTGCTTTCAGGTTTTGCGTGTGCATGTTAATATGCCTTATTATCTCCGACATGAGTGTTTTATGTCCGGCCAGTTTCGCTGGTCTTGGTTTGGTCAGGTTTGTCGAGAGCTGCGGAATGTCAGCTCCCAGCAGCTTATATTTCCCCGTAGCTCCTGCATGAATAGAATGACGAATTCTAAAAGCGTTTTAGTTCCAACGCTTCGTCTGACTCCAGAAACAGTCCTTCTTAGACAAGACAGTGGTTTCACACTCAATCAAGAAATTCTCCGTACTGTATGGAGCCCGACATTTTATTGTCGTGTCTACATGTCCCCACTTCTTGTACCTGTCTCGACCCATATTAATCTAGCCCACGCCCTCCCATCACATTTCTTTAAGATTCATTTTAAAATTATCCTTCTTAGGTCTCAAAAGTTATCTCTTTGACGTGATTAAGACGTTGGCGGTTTTTTTTTTTAAATAGTTCATGGACGTTTCGTACGGTGATCTACATAATAATTTCTATACCACCTTTTTACGAGTTAGTGCAATTAAGTTTTGTTTATCTTATTTATTTGCAGTGAACTTACACCCTGCGTGTTTCGATCATAAGGATCGTCTTTGTGGATAAACAAACATTGTGTGTAGTAAAATGACATAAAGGAATTCTTGAACTCATATGTTAAGCTTCATACCTAAATATTTTAGGCGTTGTTGTTAGTTAAATAATAAGCAAAAATTAACTTCTGCCTCGCAGAAAACACAAAACTGCGTCTCGATTACGAATGTCAACTCTTTAACAATGTATCCGGATATAATCGCTGTTTTGATGTTTTGCTGACCGTGCATCTCAGTATGATCTTAGTAATTAACCAACTTAATGCACAAATTCTTGTTTTATAATAAGTTTATTATGTCTCTACATTTTCATTTTATTACCGTGCAATGTGATAACAATATTTATTAAAACCAACTAATTGCACATACTTGTCAAACCATTAAAACCACATTATCTGATTAAAATGGATTTAAAATTTCTCCTACAT
>Ga0123354_10001767_pt1 | contig 27225 bp, 20 predicted proteins | sample TergutLab28metaG_2_FD_97872 | JGI IMG/M metagenome (GOLD analysis project Ga0123354, IMG submission 97872) | Labiotermes labralis P4 segment gut microbial communities from Petit-Saut dam, French Guiana - Lab288 P4 | ecosystem: Host-associated > Arthropoda: Insects > Digestive system > Gut ... | reverse complement strand
ATTCAAGTAGCTCCTCAATTGACCTCACGAGGCTGAGTGAACCCCGTTCCAGACCCACTACTACTCAGAAAATCTGGTAGTGCCGGGGATCGAACCCGGGACCTCTGTATCTGTAGCCAGAAACTCTGACCACTAGACCACAGAGGCGGTCCGTTGATGCACAAACCTTTCATAATTTCTTACAGACCATTTGTTATTCATTCCTTTGTGAAATATTGCAAACTGATGGTGTACTGCTACCAATGGCAGGCTGGGAGTGAACATGATGATCATAGCTTCATGGCTAACTATTAATTAGGCATCATATTACTTACCACAGTACTAAAAGGACAGTGTCGGATATGGAAGTAAAATGCCAATTCCTGCTATACATAAATTTCCACTGTGAAAGATCAACTCAAACAGCCTAGTCCAAAACAAACTCATTACTTTACCTGCATCTCACAGCAAGTAATAGTGAAATGAAGTTTACGAACATTAAAAAAAAACAGAAGACTGCCATAATTTGTACTGAGAAATATGTATTTCTAGTGATACTCTGATGTTTCAAGTTAATGTAAATGTAACTTTCTAAGTCCATGCCTTTCTTTTCAGGTGGAGACTGAGCACACCTTGACATATTACGGAAATATTTTACAGCCAAGTACACTGGAAAGAAACACAAGTTGTAAGAAAGAGATGAATTACAGTGTTTGGTAGTATTAGCACAAGAATTTTTTTTGAAATGACTATTAACCGCTGACTAAATCGATAAGAACTAAAGACAAAAGCAATTAAACAATAACATATTTGTTTAACCTTTACAGTACGTATGTCCTAGCCGTAGGACGGCATTTAAAATCCCCCGGGCCTCGAGCATCTTACCGGTAGGACAGCCACAGCCTCAGCCATTTAAATATTTCGCTCTCGATGCCGTGGGATATTAAGGGAAACTTCACTCATTCTTAGCAACACTCTAGAAGTTTTTTTTTTTCCAGCTTCATGCTCCGACTGATTTACCCCTTGATAGAAAACCCCCTGTATCCATTTTTTATATGATGCTGTTTGTACCTACAGCCAGTAAGGATGTAGTGGCGACAATGCAAAGCTTATTTTTCCTGCTCTATACATTTGGCTTGTGAATGACTGTTTAGTCTGGAGAGTGTATCTATGCAGCACTTAGGTTACAGCAATAATATGGTGACAGATTACAATAAGCAGAACTTTATCTGCCATCCTTTTCTTTGAAGGGCCCCATTTAGAGCTCAACAATATTGTGTTTCGTTTCTCAGACTTTGTGCTGAGTTTAGATCCACTGTTGCATAGAGAGCTTTTTTTTCTTCCCAGTAATCATTTGACAGTTGGCATGAGTGGTGGCATAATGAGTCGATCAAGCAAGAGGCCAAGGTTGCTGCAGCCCCGCGAAATATCTGAACTCACTGTCGACACTGATAGTGACGAAGCGAGAGTATCAAGCGACGTCAGTTTAGTTGAGGGAGGTTCTGAAAGTGTGCCAGGGTTGTAACAACCTCAACTTTACCACCAAACAGCCAGTTGTCATTAGTCCAGCAGTTCAATTTTGTCCAGTGCCTCTGATGAAGAGGATGCTGGTGAGAGTGGGCCAGCTAAACAGACTCAACATCCAGTAACCCTACAATGGACGCACCCCTCTTGCCCTCAGAGCAGTGTAGCACACACATACACAGGGGGCCCCAGAGGAAAGGACAATGAAGTGTCCCGCATAAATGACGGCTCCAGTCCACTTAGCGTTTTTCTTCTGTATTTCGCAGAAATTATCACTCTGCTGGTGATGAAGACTAACCGCTACTACCAAGATTACACAGACAGACTTGACAATTGACCCTCTCCTGAACCTGACGTTACTGAAGCAAAAATGTTTGTGTTTCTGGTACTGACAATACAGATGGGACATGGTGTAAAAGACAAACTGACATACTACTAGTCAACATTGGATCAGCTATACACACCTTTCTATGGCACCATGATGAAACAGGACTGATACCTTCACATCCTTCGTTATTTACATTTTACTGATAACAGGAATGAACCTGATAGGACAGATGAAAATTTTGACAGACTGTGGAGGATATGAAACCTGTTTGAAATACTAAATGCCACATTTTCCAAATTTTACAACCCTTCCGAAAATCTGGCTATTGATAAAGTTATTGTTTCCTTCAAGGGAAGGCTGATTTTCAAACAGTATATACCAAAAAAATGTAAGCGTTTCAGCATCAAAATTTTCAAACTTTGCGACTCGACTGGATACACGTACGATATGAAAGGATACTTGGGGAAGGACAGACAGCGCACAGCACAGCATGTGACAGCAACCCATGCGACAGTGACAAAACTGACGAGGAAGATAGAAGGACATGGGCACAAATTATACATGGACAATTTCTTTTCTTCCCCTGAATTGTTTGATGACTTGGTGAAGAAACAGATTTACTGTTGTGGCACTGTCAGGTCAAACAGGAAAGGCATGCCACAAGACCTAAAACCAAAGACAACAAAACTGAAAAGGGGAGACATTCGTGTAAGGACCAGGGCTGAATTGACGGCAATACTGTGGCGGGACAAGAGAGACGTATGCATGTTGACTAATATTCACAGTGTGCCAGCGGAAGGTAATTTCTGCAATGAAGGACGAAAAGCCGTAAAGCCGCATATTGTGATGGATTATAATCGTCATATGGGCTATGTGGATAAGGGTGACAGAACGGCCAACAGTTACTCCATCAACCGTCACACATTCAAGTGGATGAAAAATTTGTTCTTTCATCTGCTAGACCTGGCCATTCTCAATAGCTACATTCTTCATTCCTCGTGTGGGGGTAAGAAAATGTCACATAGAGATTTTCGATATACCCTAGTGAGGAATATGTTGGCACATGCTGGACCAGAACAGAGAATACCAAGGCCATTAGGTAGACCACCTGATGTTGAATCGCATGTCGCCAGGCTTGAAGTCTGCAGCAGCAAACATTGGCCTATCCCATCTGAGACGCAGCTGAGGAGTCGTGTGTGTAAGGCCAGGGGTGTGACAAAGAAAGTGTTTGTGAAATGCCGTAAGTGTGAAGTGGGACTGTGCATTAAAAAACATGTTTTGAAGATTACTACACAAAGGTATAGTTCTAACAACATCAGGTGTGACCTCCTTAAGAAAACCTGGGGACTCAATCCAATATGTAAGTAAACGAAACTGAAATTTTTGCATATTCCATACAATTTGTTTGTCTATTCATGAACTAAAATTATTACAGCTTTCTTGTTCACACGTAGAAATGTCGGTCTTATTTCCCGAAAAATGCTGTTTAATTCATTATTCAATATTTTTTGGTTCCCGGAATATTAACGGTTTTTGTAAACCATGTGCTAAAATTTAAATGTCTAACGACAAGAATGTCGTACGCTGAGGTGGACTGTAGCCATTTAAATGCCGATGCGAAAAGGTTAAACATTAAATTCTGATGCAATATCAAAGCAAAAAACTGCAATATCATTCTCATAACCTGCACATCTGTTGTCGTACAACAGATTCACTTGCAATTTTAAAGTTATACATCCCAATGTGTTCTCATGACACCAGTTTTTATGTATTTATTAAACAAATTCACTTGCGCTCATATTCTGATGAATTCCAATAATAAATTACCCTTTTAAAAATCAGATGACTATAATAAAATGATAATGATCAACCCCTGAAAGCAACTGTTAATGTTACATGACATGTGGAAGTATGGTACTGCAGTATGAACATGGACTACAACAAACCCACATGCAGCACATTCCATAGCCATTATCAGTACTTTAATTCTCAGTTCTGGATCACAAACATATCCACTGGCACACAGTTTCAGTCAGTGTACACTGCATTCAATTCAGTCTGTGTAGGTACAAAATACACTCTATGTTCCTTTTATTCAACTCAAACGCAAAGGTAATTTGCATTATGGCCATATCACTATAAAACGCTAATATTCTTAAATTTGAACAACACAGTTCAGTATTTCCAGAGGTACTGATTGGCTTCTACTTTCTACAGTTCTTCATGAGCTGGAGTATCATCATCCTCATCATCTTTTTCTGCATCCACTTCATTATCGTCATATTTTGTGTCTTCTTCTTCTTCTTCTTCTTCATCTACTTCCTCTTCTTCTGCCTACATAACATAACCAAACATAATTTTATACTTGACAGAAAAGCTACGAATACATACCAACAGCATTCAAATTTACAGTTCACAACAGAAAGAGTGTTATCTCAATTATCCTTTTTCACAAGTCTGTTTCACTATTACTGGTGCCCTGACCCCAACAAGAAGATGCAAGCAGCAAAAGTAAGACACAAAATGTACACATAAGGTGGCACTGAGGCACATTTGGATCAATGCTTCCACAGCACTTGCCACATAGTCATACCATTTAATCCACTGGTGGTGTCAATTTTTTGTTGTTGTTCAAAACTCTACACATATTGTTATTGCCATTCTGAGGTTGGTTATCATATTCTGTGCAGAACTTATTATTAATAATGTCTATAGTGATTCCATCCATGTAAAATTTATCACTCATACATAACTTCAAATTTTCATCCATCAAAACATTTTTAACTGCTCACATAAAAACAATAGTTCACACACAATTTGTTGGCATATTCACAATATATCTACAAACCAAATTTCATAGTCTTAAATGTAATAATTATTAAATTTGATGGCACTGTTTTATTTTCCTCCATTATGCAGCATGTACACTGCATGAAGAAAGAAGAGATTACTTTTGAAGGTAACCAAGGCACTATTTGCAAACAAAGCAGTCACATACGCTCATAAATATTCATGTTAAGTGTTTGTAATTTTTTTAATTTAAACCAAATATCATGGAAAACTATCCAGTGGGAGCTTAGCTGCTCTGTGCAGTCAGATGGACAGACAGACATGAGGATGCTACACTTTTTGCAACTTTGCATGCCAAACAATAGTTCAACATCACAGTCCACAGGCCTCTGTCTACTGGACTGCCAAAAAGTTCAGCATATGTGAAGGACCATGCAGATTGGGTCTTCGTTCTCTAGCATTCAAATATGAGAAGGAAAATGTGGATCACAAACCAATGCACATTTTTGAATGCACAAAATGTTGTCAGTTTCAAAATCAAAATCATCACACTGCTATGCATGTTTAATAACCATAATTCATAAATGCTTATGTGTGGTGTGATGTTCAGAGTTGAGTTTCATACATTCATGATTGCTACTAAAGCGAGCAAATTTTAATCCTAGAGCCAAGAAATTCAAGAACATCCAGTGCATAAGCACTGAAGTAATCTCTATCAAACAGTACTTCATTTACTTTCATAATTTATTACAAAATTTTCAATGTCATCACTCTATTCAAATTTCAATACAATAAAAAATGCTCGACAAATTCTTACAAATAACAAACATATTTGTGTCTCAACTTACCTGCTCTTCCAACGGGACGCCTAAAGTTTTCCTCATCATGATTTCCACACTCTCTGCAAAATCTGCTGTGTCCTTTAGCATAAAGCCTGACCGCAAAGTGGCTGAAAACACAACATAATTAATGAATGTTTATGAAGGCCATAAAATGGTTAAATCTGCTGCCCTCAATCGCCTTCAGCAGCAATCATCAGAATGTAATACAAAGATCTGCGTGACCAGAGTACATCCACCACCACATGTAATTTTACTCATCAAGACGATGAGACAGCACATGTAAATATGTATAAAAGAGAAGATAAATGAAAACAAAAGACCAGGATTCCACGAAGGGTTTGCAGGGTACATGTAGAAACCTTCCCAAGTTTCAGTTAAACAGAACTCTTAAACAAGTAATATTAGGAGAAAGTAAAAGGTAATGGTATAGCAGTCCCATTACAGGCCCAGAGGTTTCCAGGAAGTTAAGGCTCCCAGATTTTGTCACAACGGCACAGGATGGTGGTAGGTTGTCAGCCTTACGCACCAGCCGCCTTTACCCCCAGGAAATGCTCCTGGTACTCATTTCTGTCAGAGGCTGAGTTGACCCCAGGGCCATAGTGAGACTGGAAGGATTTTACGTCAATGAAAAATCCAATGACACCAGCTGGGATCAAACCAGCGACCTTCCGATTTGTAGCACTGCGCCTTAACCACTGTGCTACCATGGTCCCCCTAGGAGAAAGTACCTAACAGATTTAACAAGGCAGGCAATGTACACACATCACTGCAGTGCATTTGTGTAACCACTGTTGCCACGGAAAAGCAAGTACTATTAAATATTATGAGTGTGTCTGTATTCTTGCATAGGTATCTGGCACAGCATGTCACAGAGCACATCTACTGTATTTCAAAAGACTCTCTTTTAAACTGAAAAATAATTTCAGAATTTTACTTCCAAAAATTATGAGATTTCAACCATTCACAACAGTTAATGTGGGCCATCCCCTTTGTGTTAATTCAATACACAACAATAAAACAATCATCTATCCATCCATCCATCCACCTATACACAACACTTTATTATAGTAATTTAACAAGCTACATGTTTCGGCTGTACGATTTCAGGCTTCTGCCGTGAAGTAGACGAGGACTGCACTATTCTGGGTTATTATGCAATGAGTAGTGGTAATTCCTTATAGACGTTCGAAACAACCTACGTCACAAAACGTTGATAAAAAAATTACCACTACCGCTGCACGATAACCCAGAACAGCACAATTCTGATGACAGCTGCCTTGTAGAGCTGAAACATGTGTCTTTTACATTAGTGTAATAAAGTGCTGCGTATGGACAGATTATTTTATTGTTATGCATTCATAAGAGATTCTTTCTTAAATATGAGGGATAATCATTTGACAATTTCACTGTAACTCATGACATTTTTTGTTGAAAAGCCATGTACATATACAGTAAAAGCTGGATGATCCAGAAAGATCTACTGGCTGGAAATGTACACAGGTCCAATACAATTCACTATTCCATCTACTCACAGCAACCAGGACCAATTCAGGCACTTCAGAAAGCAGAAGTCATCGCGAAAACAGGGTAAATTTATGCAAGCAAACGTTGAAGGTAGTGACTGCAAAAATGTGTCTTTGTGTCTTGTCGGTTTTTTGATTCTATATAAAGCATATTATTGAAGTAGTGATGAAAACGGAACAGAAAGTTTGAATGCACAACATAACAAGATGTCAAATAACAAATTACATGGCTACATTTATCCATGAGGTTCCTAGTTTCACTAAGATACGCACTAAGTATAATAACGTATTTACCCGAATATAATGTCTTACATTCGGGCAAATACCAATCTAAGATGATCCCCCAAATAAAATACGTCTGTGAAGGGAATACGGATGTATCCGAATCTAAGATGACCTCCAAAAAATAATATGTCTGTTCAGAAGAATATTTCACTATTAACTGAATACACTTAATAAACAAAGTGTGTCGATTCTAACTGCCTGTACCAACCAGTGTCACTGTCTCCATCTTCACAGTCAGTACCTTCATTTTCCTCACACTCAGTTACAACACCCCATCCTCTTTACTGGCTTTCCAGAACTATCATCATCAGTCTCAATCACTGCATTGGATATACAGCACTTCGTAACACCCTTCACAACCACTTCTAGTGAGACGTGCTGCCATACCATTATGATCCACATTGACTACATAATACATCCGTATTTCTTGGATTATGAACTTACTTGAACCCACAAACATTCACAATTTTCTCCACAGATGGTATTAGTGGTGTTAAGAATTTTAAATATATGTTCTGGCTTTTTTGTGTGGTGTCTGTATTCTGGTCAGTCCGAGTTTGTGGACTGGTTGAAGTTTTATTTTTTAGCATTGTAGTTAATTATTAATTTTTCAGTAGCCACTTTCCTGTTACCACCCTTGGACTAAATTAGTTCTCTGGTGCACATCTCAACAAGTTACTGTTTGTATGGTGCGCAGTGATCGAGAACAGCACAATCTAAGGGGTACATCAGGTTAGGGGCAACTTTAACTTGTAATCGGAAACAAAGCCGGCTTCTGAAACATCATGCTTCTTTTAAAAAAATTAACAATGGACAAAGCCTCCCCTCCTTCCAAAAAGAACAATTTTGTCAGTTGACTTCAGTCATGCTCTGACCTCTTTTTTAGATTTTGAAGATGGGATCAATAGGTTGTTTGAAAAGGTGGTTAAGGAGTTACTACTCTACACTGTGTAATACTGCAGAAGAGTGCAGATCTCACATGATGATTTGGCGATGCAGGCTGTGGTTTGGCTCTGCACGATCCAGTTCAAAGTGATCCGTTTTGGTGCAGTCCTGTTCAGTGCTTCATATATGAATTTAAGACGAATTGACATATTTAGCAACTAAAGAAAAAATCCTTGTCTTGCATTTCAGTAAATATGGTATTCTAAAATCTGGAAAACTATGGTATTGGACATCATTTTGGTCTGGCAGGTGCCAGATAAACCAGTTTACTGTACTCAAATTGGGACTAAAGGATACTGACAAGAGCAAAAACATTTCATGAATACCTCAGTAACATGTTTAAGGTCAAAGACAACAGCATTCATAAATAATCTATCTTGTGTTTTGAGAAACCATAATAACTCATACCTGTTCGAAACATCATAACTGCTATATCCTTTGCAGTAGGATCACTAGTATCATCCTGCACCCTCCTGAGCAGCTCTTTAATAAGAGGATGTCTTGGGTTAACCTCCAAAGTTTTCTTCTGGTTCAGATAGTAACTCCTCTGTGGGTCATCCGATTTTTGGTGAGCATTGGATATCGCTAGCCTCTCCATATTGCCAGTCCATCCAAACACACCTGCTACTAGTGCACAAGGCGAATCTGACAGCCTTTCTGATACAGTGGCCTTTGAAATCTGAAAACACATGGAAACAACACTTAATCTGTGCCATTTTCAAGATACAAGAAGGGAGAGTATGGGTGCCACAGTGCCGGGGTGACCAGCTAGATGAGCTGCGGGGAGACATCCTTTAGGAGGCAACTTAGACAAGAACAATGCTTTAATAAAATATCCCTATTTGATGGCTTTTTATTTTTCTATTCATCCAACTACAGTAGGTTAGTTTCAGTTAGTTACATATCTCCTTTCCTTAAATAACCTTTTAAAATGCTGCTGATGGTCAGCCACGTGTGCATGTAACATACCTAGATATTTCTACAGTAAATGTGACATGTGAGAGCCATAATGTGGCCATCACTGGCATAGTGATTAGGCTATGTGCTGGATGACCTAGGATTCAATTCCCAATAGGGTGAATGGACTTTTCTCTTCTAGAAACATCCAGGCCAGCTTGGGGGCCCAACCAGCCTATTCAATGGGTACTGAGGGTAAAGTAGCTGCAGTATGATGCTGATGACTCACATCCATCTAGTGTTGGGGTTAAGATTACGCGAAGTTATGCCTTCATGGCATGAACAGGGACAACTTAACCTTAACCTTTAATACGTTCCACATTAACAGTAAACAGCTTCACACCCTAGTAATTTCACTTCCATGGAAAAAGTCCGCATTAACCACTGGGCAAGAAGCTGCATGGGTATCACAGCCTGTCTCTGTGGTGGTGAAGAGAAAAATTTGTGATCTAGCGAGGCATCAAACCCATATTCTCCAGTTGTCCTGTTATTATACTGACTGAGCTACCCTTGCTCTTAAATGCATCACACACAAACAGAATAACCAGATAAGCCTCTCAATAGCATCTGATGGTGAACAAAGTACTGGTAAGTCCAACAGTGCAGAGAGATAAGGTCTCATGTGGATCATAACAGAGCAGTGTGACTCGATCTGAACTTGTGACAGGTTGCCACAAAATCAGTGCATGTGCTGAACGGAAAGCAACACTGACATGTCTGTGTGTTCTGCAACCAACGGAAAAAGTTCAAACACACAATTATTTTCGAAGGTGATGAAATCGTACGTGGAACTCACGCATCATCATCATGATTCAAGATCATTTCAAGTTGCACCTGCGGAATTCAATACACAAGACTTCTGCAAATACAAAATGGTACAATCCCCAAACGCACTGCATCATATTCCAGAACTACTCTGAAGGTGGCAGCATGGACTAGTTGCAACATGCAGTTACCAGAAATACAACACACTCCGGGTAATTATTTCATCCCATCACATTTATAGCAAGAATCATGATCATAAATGATCAAAGTAATAATCGTGGAGTTAAAAAGAGGGAAGTCAGAAGTATCGGTCAACAATGAGAATGCTCCAATTTAAAGCATTGTTATTATAGTGAAGAGAGGCAATGTCTGGAACACATTCAACATGCAAAATACTGCCCCTTAACTTTTAGCTCAATTAATCTGTATTAGTTACACAGTTCCGCAGGCTTACTTGTTCCTTGAGGGCTTCATTGAGCCATTTGGTAAGTGGTTCAAACTGTTTCTTCACACTCTCAAACTTCTCCTTCGCTTTATCTCCTTCTGTAAGAGTAAAGCCTTCTTTGGCAACATTCTGGAACTTCTTTCCATCAAATTCAGGAAGAGCAGAGATGCTGTATTCATCTACTGCTTCTGTAAGGTATATCACCTCATAACCTTTCTTCAGCAATCGTTCCACAAATGGAGAATTCTCAACCTACAAAATTGAAAAGGGTGATCAACAGAAACTCAAAATCATTATTCATGGCACATGACCTACTGACAAATGACAACACCAACAGCACACAATTAAGTACCATCATGTTATAAGCTATCTCCATGGTTGGTGGCACTACTACAAACACAGTACGGCAAGAAAGTAATGAGGCTCCAGTAAAACATGCAGCTTAAGTACAGTTCTGTGATAGGCTGTTATGCACATCTGTGACCTTCAGAGTCCAGTAAGCTCTGATCAGATGGAATCATGCTGTGCTTCATGTTTTAGTGCACCGTCAGGAACCTCAAAATGGAACAAAGTATCAAAATAAAATTTTCTCTAAGGTCAGGGAATAAGGCCACTGAAACCAGTAAAATGTTACAAACAGCTTATGTGGATAATGCTCTGTCCAAAACTAAATACTACAGTGGTTTAGTACTACACCAAGAGGGCACAAAGAACATAAAAATGACCCCACAGCAGTCAAAAGAAAATTACTTCCAACCCACAACTGATGGGCACAACACAAAATTTACATGCAAGATACTACTGAAGGGAACCTGCAATGACGGCAAGTGAATTAAATGTATACTATGAAATGGTAATTATCATATTCGGGTAAGAAAAAATTTGTGCAGTTTGCCCCCCCCCCACATACACACACACAACATATGTAATAAGGAAAAACTCAGATTGTATGCCTGAAGGAATATTTTGAGGGAAATTATCAACACATACTGTTCTATCTGTCAATGTTTTTATTATATTTCACTCTCATTATTCTCTTGCTTCAATGTGTATTCAGCAAAACAAAAAAATTTGGTGGGAAACAAAATAAGACTATCATGATAGTAACAATGCTATAACATTCAAGTTAATACTTATGTACCTCTACAGAGTTGCAGCAGGAAAAATAAATTAGCAATATTACAAAATCTTAGTCCCTCCTGCACATCAGTAAAACACAAATTTCATTCACTCAGAGTCATGGTCAGATGAGTAAAACACAAGCCAAGCATGATGGGGGGAAAACAAAATACTTTCCAATGTGCTTAAATACAGACTTCACAGAACTGAGAGCTAGTCCTTCCAAGTGCTACAAAAGATGGCAATGTTAAGTTTGCCTCCAGTACAATAACCACCCTTCCCAAAAAAATGTGGTCACTTCAAAACACAGAAGTGATAAAAACTATATAACTAATGTATGTGCAGAAATATAATACTCCCCACATATACTTCATTAAGTTCAAAGCTATCAGAGATTATGCTTGTCAATACTATAAGAAAAACATGTTTTAACAGTAATACATCAAATAATTCATTTCACTCTCAGTGTTCATGCATTAAGAAAATGCAAACAAAATGGCAAGTCAGTATTGTTCAGGGAGCAAACTGTTACTGTTTCATTCTATGGCTATCTATAATCATGAGATCAGTATAGATTACACACATAAAAGAATACATAAAGTCACTAATTCCAGATTGTGTTTACATTGTATTTAACAAGTCAAAGAGAAGTTATATATGCAGGGATGTGGAAATGCAGACCTTGAGCAACAGTTGGTGACCTAGAAGACCAAAATTTTGGTAATTCAGCATAACACAGAAATATATTAATTTTATTATAGCAAAATCCCTAGCTACAGTCTCCTGGTGGGAAATAAATGCTAACAATGAACAGGGTAAAACTTCTACAGCTCTGAAGGAAAGGTATTTAGCAGAATTATACAGATCCAACACCAAGCATGAGCAACCCTAAAACTGAATTTCTGCTGTAAAGTAAATTTCATAGTACTTGTTCTAATACTGAAACACACTGAAGGTTTGTGTCACTACCACATAATTAAATGATTTGATGTTAATTTACCTCTTTCTTGTTTGCTCCAGCAATGTAGTAAATATAATCTTGTTTGTCCTTCATTCGTGAGACATAATCTGCTAGATTAGTCAACTCAGTCTGATTGGATGAATGGAACATAAGCAGTTTAGCCAAACGTGTTCGATTGGATGGGTCCTCAATTACTCCCAGTTTGATATTGGTTGAATACTCTTTCCAGAATTTCTCATAATCTGCCTTCTCCATCTTTTTAAACATGTCAAGTGCTTTGCGTACCAGTTTCTTCTTGATAACCTACAAAAATTTGAAATATAAATACAGTTTTTTGGTCCACAAGAATAAGTTAAAATAGAATTTTTGTGTTGCTGGAATTTAACTCAGTAGAGCAGAGGCCTTCTTTATACATGGTAACCAGAAAAACAACTGCTACTCTAAGCCAGCTGCAACACTATTTCTGACCAATAAGCATTCTGGAGACAACCTTCATGAAAGTCCATGCGGTGACCAAGAGACGCCAAAACAATGGAGGAAAGCTTGGATGCCCTACAGGTCACCTACAGACCACTGACAGAATGCTGTATTTTAATTTACACATACAGAACTGTGTCCCAAATGTGTTATGCTGTGGTCTTGAGAAATCACTTTCAAAGAAGTCCATGATTACATGGTTCAAGCATGCTAAAAACACAGTCCTATATACGTGAATCAAACATGGTCTCACTGCATAATTCAGATGGAAATGACACAATCTGAACCTTCAGCAACACAAGACAGTTGGCACACAGTCTGGGCACAGTCCTGTATGTGTTAATTAGCCATGACCACTTCCTGCCACACATTTCCAAGTCATAATTCACCAATCATCCTATGATTCAAGACAGTGTTATTACATAAATCACATATGACTACAGTAATAGGAACTAAATGCACATGTAAACTTTATCTTGTTCATATCCATGCACAAATATCACAGCACACACACTAAGTTGAATTTTACATCTGGTTGACTCATTTTGTTGACCTTGCTGTTACAGTGTATCAATTATACTCCCTGAAGATGACTCTTTGGGGGTTGAAGCATGTTGGAGTGACATACAGTGTTACTAAAGTGGTGACTTTATAATACATGAGAAACTGTTGGAATTTAATATAGTAAATGCACATGACGTACACGCAGGTATACGAACAGACAATGTCAAAACTCAACTTTTTCCTCATTTACTGACACATTCTTGTACATATGAGGACTGTAATGACCTGGTGAATGGCACTTCATAAGTTAAATGTTGAGAAATTAATCAAATATTTCTCTGTTTTTTATAACCCAAAATGTTCACAACAATGGTCATAAAAGCCTGCTAATGGGCAGTATAATGAGCCAACAAAATCTGTATGAATGCACCCTTTTCTACTATTTCTTTATGGCAAATTCTGGTATATTCACCCAATTTATGGCTATTTCTTCCAAGTATTTTGTACATATTTCTTATCTCTCCCATGCATTCGATGCCCAAATATTCTCAGCACCCTGTTCCTATACACAGTAAATCTATTTTCAACCATAAGGGTAGAAGACCAAGTTTCAGAACCATATAAAATGAGCAAAAATAAATTAAATCACACCTGAAAAGTTGACATTTTTTCTCAGAAAGATATGCAATAAATAAAAACAGAACATTTTACTTGAATGTAAAGGATAACCAAATTACAGGATTTGTTGCATAAATAACTTATCAGCCAAGTGTTAAAATTTACATAAAACATGATAAACTGACAAAACCCTGCACAAAAACAAAATTATCATAAAGTATTTAAAATCTGTTAAAAAAACTTAAAAAAATTATGCATTACAAATTCATTTACACACTCCTATATAAATTTCAGGATGGCATATGCCTAAGCGAACCTTAATGAGTTTGTGCTGTTGCAGAGTCTCACGAGACACATTCAGCGGAAGATCATCAGAATCAACCACTCCTTGCACAAAACTGAGGTAGTTGGGCATCATGTCATTGAACTCATCTGTGATAAATACTCTTCGCACATACAGCTGAAACACAAAAAAGATATCTCTGGAGAGGAATTATTATAGTCCTAAAATCTGACTCTTCTAAGAGATGAAATCCCAATGCGTATTGATGACATAATATTATACCACACTGTAGCCGAACATTTTTGGTCTATTTGTTCACTAGGTAGAGCGATTACTGGCCTCAGTTCCAGATGGTTCATAGCCATCCGTTATAAATTTAATCTGCCAATGTACATGCAAGAACCATTGGTGATAGGTAGGAGGGGTTACCTACACAGAGATTTAAATGAGAAAATAGCAGCAGAAAACAGAATTGGGTGACTGACACTGGTAGTTGGGTAGGCAAGCGGTACGAGTGAGGTGGCGTAACGGTTAGCAGCAGATAACGGAATTGGGTGACTGACACTGGCAGTCAGGTAAGCGAGCGGTACAACAGAAGTGGTGTACAGTGTGGTCAACAAAAACAAAGGTGTTATTTCTGGAGGGAAGCTACGGCTGTTTTCTTTTCTGTTGTGAGAATATGATTTTTGTTTGCTGGAGTGGATAAGAGTAGGCTTTATATCTCAAACAAATATATAAACAAACAGTGAAGACTATGTGTGGATCCGATGAACCTCACCCGTTTCCCATAAGAAGTTTCACCTACTGCAACAAGCAAGCCAGGGCAAATAAGGTACAAAGGGTGATCGTGTACAATATGTGTCACTTTTTCTCTGTAAACAAAGTTTTTTAAATTTGTAATTTGCAAAGCTAACATTTAGCTCAGGGAATACGGAGAATTTCAGAACCCATGTAATTTTAAACTTTTGTAATAGATATAACAAGATATTGCAAAGTACTAAGATTGCAATATACACCCTGCTAATCTGTCCATTTGTCTGATCCAGGAAGTCATAATACTGAATGTTTAAGTTCCAAAAGTTACCCTCCACCACCTTCTGTTGAAAACAAAGTACTGCTCAGATCCCATACAGTATCAAATCATTTAATATTAAGTCCTCCTTTGATAATGGAATTAAATATAAACTTTCATAACACTGATCACCAGTATATCATTTATTCTAAATGTACCTTAATTTTTAAAATTTACCTTACTTTTTATCGCACAATGTGCATTGTCCTCATCTTGAACAAAGAGGTAAAAATTGCTATGCAAAGTTGTGCCTGTGAACGCTACAAAGGTGCATATGGGCAGTAGAGGTATACCTCCATTCATTCTTAACCTCAGCACTTGACTGTGGCTAGTGATCAGCTTTGTCACCTGGCTGATCCATCCTGGCACAAACTGAACTCTGGCTAGGTGAACATGAGCACCGGTCTGGAAAGTTTGGATAAGAGAAACATCTCTTTTCCATGGTGGGACTTGAACCCTAGATTATCCAGCCCATATAGTTTAGTACCCAAACTGACCACAATAGCCCGGACTGTCCTTGAGCAAACAGCTAACTACATAAATATTTAAAAAAAAAATATCTGTTCCATTCCCATATAATGACTTACAAACTTCATTCACTATCAAACAACTACAGTCTCTGAAGATGGAGACAAATGTTTCCTATCCATCAGATTAATGGTGTCACATTCAAGAAGACAGCAATCTCCATTCATGGCCATGGGAAGCTCAAATTGGGCATACCAAGTGTTACAATTTAAATGGTTTTCTTTTGTAATTAAGTAAACAGATGAAGAAACAGAGCCTTATTGATTTAACCTGTATTGTTGAAACATTTAATTATACAAACCTGTGTTCAGTGAACCATCTCTGAAGTCCTCACACAACCAAGTATTCCAACATTAATGATTGTCTTATGCAATGTAGACCAACAAAATGCACCTTTTCTAAACCAATATTCTTCTTCCTGAAGAAGAACCCTTGTGTTCAAAACATGTACATGACATCATAAATTAAAATATCAGTTTAGAAAAGGTGCATTTTTTGGTGTATATTGTATAATCATATTACAACACACAGTGCAAAAAAACATTAAAACAAATTAATGACTGTCCTAATGACACTTCTACATGCATGACTATTTTTGCCAGTCCCTTAAAAACATAGTTTTACACATGACCTTACCTTAATGTGGTCAGTTTTGCTGCCATATTTGTTGAAACTCTCACTGGGTTGATTCTGTGGTACAAAGAGTACAGATTTAAAGGTCACCTCTCCCTCAGCAATGAAATGAACCTTGGTTAGAGGATCATTACGATCCTTTGTCAGTGACTTGTAGAATTCATTGTATTCATTATCACTGATTTCAGTTGGCCTGGAAGTAGTAAATTATGTTATGTGTACACTTTAAAATTGCAGATAGCTAGTAATTGCAATACCTTTTTAATAACTGACTGACTAACTAACTAATTAAATAAATGTAACTGAGTCCTTCTTGAGAAGCCAACAGTTCCTCAGGTGGTCAAGAAACTTCTTGTATTACATGGAACCCAAAGGTTTAATACTGTGTTCACTAGGGCCTGCCACTTATACATATAATGAGCCACATCAATCCAACCCACACCCACCACCCAATTTCCTCCCATCTATGCATATATCTTCCAAGCGTCATCTTTCCCCTTGGTTTCCCCAGCAAAACCCTCAATGTGCCAGTACATTTCATAAAACGTTAAACTTTTCACAGTAAGGAGTTATTAGCCCCTCAACCAATGTCCAAGCTGGAGGATCTGCCCTTGTTGGTTTCACGGTACATTATGCCACACACCCTGCCTGACAGAGAACAGCATGAATTCAGAGATGTAATATAAGCGTGTTTAAAATAAATAATTTCCACACACAAATCAAGATGGTCTAATAGAAAAGAAAAACTTACTTCCTTGTCCAAATTGGCTTACTATCATTCAGAACTTCCCAGTCCCAAACAGTTTTCTCTACAGTCTTGGTTTTCGGCTTTTCTTCCTGTTTATCATCTTCAACTTTGGTATCATCATCATCATCGTCATCTGATTCATCATCCCTCTTTTCTGTTTCATCCTTTGTTTCCGGTTCATCATCATCATCTAAAGGTTCTTCTACCTTTATAGTCTGTAAAACATATTTTTTTTAAACCAAAACAATTACATATTGACCTCAGTAGTTCTGCTGAATGCAGATGCTGCCAGCAAACTTCACCTGAATTTCCGCAAGGTGGCACCTTGTTCTGGTGGGTATTCAGTCTTTGGATAAGGGAAACAATGCAAAGTTTCCATACTCAAAGCAAAGCAACAATAAAATAGTCCTACATGCTGAGTACTGTACTTCAAGGCTGAGGGCAATAATGTTTTGTCTGCAAACTGGTCAAATGAATGAACACCTCAAATGCACAGATATAAACACAAGCAAAAATTTCATTCCAGGGACAAATGGTATATCACTAGGTCACATTATATATATGCTATAGAGAGATTTAAGTCACATTGGCTTTTCCTCATAACAGTGCCCCCCCCACAATGACATATCTACTATTTTACTTTTCATACTGGGCTGTTACATTTCCTGTAAGATAGCTTAGTTGCTCCATGCAGCAGAGTCTTTCTTGCAAAGCTAACAGGTTCTCAACGAGTCAAGAAATTCCCCACATTTTATGGGACCTGAAGGTTCATTACCATGATTACAGTAGTAAAACTAATTCACACTTTCTCGATAAAAAGTTTTAGTTGCTCTGTTCCATCACAGCAATGAAATGTATACTGCTAGAAGTGGGTAACTAGGTCTGTATTATGTACACAGCTTAGAAGAATAGTGACAATTTTAAGGTCTTTCATGAATTAAAAGTTAAAATCTCATAAAAATGTAGGTCAGTCAATCTGCAAGAGCAGTACACCTTTAATTTGATGAGATCTCAGAGTGGCATAATTCAACATTTAATTGCATATTAACCACATAATAAATGTCAATGCAAGAGTATCTGACCAGCATGAATTATCTTACTATACACTGCAATGGTGTTGTGTGTGATCAACAGTCTTCTCTAATTATCAGACTAAAGATGGAACTAAAATGTAAAAGTGGCTACTGACAAAATGCAGATTAGTTCAATGTGCCTGAATAGGCCAACAGTCCATGCTAGTTTGATGCAGAGTAACTTCTGCATGTGAAAAGAAATGAACAGTCTACTTTCAAGTCCTAAGTATGAGGTTCAGGATAACAAATCAAATCCTAAATATGTTCTGAGCTATACCTTGCTGTTCCAGAGATATATTGGGAAACTGATAAACTGAGAGTACTTCTTAACCAGGTTCTTCAGTGTGTCAGTTTCCACAAAATCATACGCTTCTTCCTTGAAGTGAAGACTGAAACATGTAACAAATTCAAACAGCATTATATTTGCAGAACTCACTGAATGCTGTATTCACGGATACATGAAAATGATCATATTTTGAGATAGAAGGGTCAGAAAAAACCAACAAAAGTGACAAATGGTTTGGTACAGACTGCTGCCATTTTATATCTAACACAAAGATGCACACTATAAAAGAGATTCAAATGGCTGCCCATTACTTTGCTTGTTCTTGGTTGAGAGCTTAAGTGATGATTGGTTTTCTCAGGATTGTAGTGCGCCATGGATTAAAGTCACGTTTGGTGCCAAAGTGCTAACATACATGGCATGGCACTCTACATCTTCTGAGGGCTGCCACTGCCTAAGATACTGAATATGCAAATGTTATTGCTGTAGTAATGAACTTGCAATGATGCATTCCAGTATGCAATATATTTGTAAATAACATAATACTATACCACCTACATAGCAAAAACCTGACAACAAGCTCAGTTACACATGTGCCAACACACCTGACTTGAGTACCCCGTTTCAGTGTAGGTCCTCGTGGATCTTCAGCAATACTGAAGCTGCCTGCATCGGACTCCCAGATATACTGCTTGTCATCATTGTGCTTGGTAGTCACAACAACACGATCAGCCACTGCACAAAACATGTCTGCTTACTGATCACATTCACACAAACATCGTAATGTGGTCATTTCATAGCACACACGTACTCATGTACAGGCATGAGACCTTTTATCCAGGATGCTTGGATATTGTCTGGTTAGTGGGCTTTTCCATGCATAAAATATACTAACACACTTTTAAAAATTACAAACCAATTAAATGGTACCAGTTGAGGATACATCTTCAAGAACAAATGGAGATGAAGGGAAACCTGCAGAAACACGGCTACTGGCAGTTGAATGCCGAGGCTCAGGCTAAAGGCTTGCTCAGAAGGACTTTTGACACATTTCCCATAATGTAAGTTGTTTCGTATGTTTTGGCCTTTCTCTTGGGAAGTGTTCTTTAATTTTATGGACCGATGTTAGTTGTTCCTCCATCCCACACAACAAATCAATCCTTTGGTAAGCCTCATCACTGTCAACAGAGAATTTCTTTCACACTGACATTCTGTTGACCATTATCTATCACTGTCATATTTATTACATTACTTTACTGAGGCACTTTTATCTCAGGGCATTAAATAACTGTACTGTGTCCTTTATGCTAAGTGACATATGCTACCTGTCTCAGCACACACCACATCAAATGGTAATATACTGTCTAGGGTTATACACAATGGCTAAATATGCAGCATAAATGCATGAGTAATACACTGAGAACAGTTTCAACTGATAACAGGAGCTGGTGGTGCCACACAAACAAGACAATGACCCTGGAACAAGTTGGTGCTAATTCTTAATCTGCTTGATCTGGAACACAGCCAATTTTCCAGGCATTCTGGACACTGGTATTCCAGGTAAGATCCCATACCTGTACTTACAAACTGATTCAGCTCAGTTCATACAACAAGACTGGACTCTGCATGCTTCTCCTCACCAGGCCGCTAGGACATATCTGAGAAATGGCTGTGGCTACATCTACTACAGAACATTCAGAGGCTGAGATTTCAACACAGTGAAGCACATCCCCACTTCCGTGTAGCACTGCGGCAGCTGCTTGATAACAGTACAGGACTATGACGTGGGGAAGCAGAACCAGTTATTAGACCTCAGGTAACTTGACTTCACCCCAACAAATATTATCCTTTCAGGTACATCACGCAATGTGCTTATAGTCCGCCAATGTCAGAAATATTAGTAAAGAAAACAAATGCATTAGCCAAGCCACAGCATCAGCAAGCGTGTATATGCTATAAAGAATGTGGCTGAGGTTTGAAATGCTTTTTTGTGTGGTTTCAATTCCTACATTCACTGCAGAAATAAAAAGATATGTAATCCATCATGTCTTCCATAAACACATGTTTCATAATCCCATAACCATTACTCCATCTGTCAATACCCATTTAGCCAAAGAAGAAATACTTACCTAATGAAATTTCTTACCTAAGAATGATGAATAAAAGCCAACACCAAACTGACCAATCAAGTCATTCATATCTTGAGCTGAGGTACTAACATCATGCATCTTACTCAAGAAATCGGCTGTTCCAGATTTTGCAATTGTTCCTAAACTAGCGACTAGGTCATTTTTTGTCATACCAATTCCTGTATCAATAATATGTAATACATGATTATCTTTGTCTGCCTGTAACAATAAAAAAACATTTTATTTAATATACAACCTGATTGTAACTCAAGTGTAAAGGTACAGTTGTCCTTGTCTACACCCTGAAAGGACAGACTTGGCAAAAGGTTAAGCATGAGTAGCGCTACACCTCCTCGTGCCATGCTATGTGGTGACCTTTACCTTTACACCATTAAGACATTCAGGGGAATGAAGGTATATAAACACCATTTTTAAATTCAGCACTATGTAAGGATTGACCAGCTTCATAGACAAGCCACTTCACCCTTGGAGAAAGAGCCCCCAGGACCCACTGAACTGAGAGCTAGGTAGGCTCCAAAGCCACTACAAATGCTTTGGTGCAAAGAAAAGTTTCACAACCCTGCCAAGAATTGAACCATGATTTCTCAGACATCCTGCCTAGTCACTACACATACATGGCCTCCATCATGCAAAGCATTCAGGCCACAATATCAAACCATTCCATTCAGTAATATCAATTCATGTCTGGATTATTGCCAGTTGTGTATCACTAACACCCAGCTTCATTGCTCCTACTTTCCAGTCTGCCTGGTTTAGTGGGGTAACTTAAAAGGCAGTAGAGCATTAAAAATATGGATATAATAAAGGTTTTACAGAATGTTTCCCTACTAGTTTCACCCTGAACCCAGACTCTTGTAAAAATGTTAACATGAATGAAATTTATCCATAACAAAATGCCATTCTGGATCTGATTCAAATTTTCAGTAGTCATGAAAAAAAGTTACCTTTATTTTGATGGAGAGTTCTTCTGTGGCATCCAAAACTGATTTATCAGTAAGTGACAGGAGACGAATCTTGTCAAGTGCATCTGAAGCATTTGAAATAACCTCCCTAAGGAAGATCTGAAATCAAAAAGTAACATTTTAACACTTCACAAACCACAGTGACACACCACAAAAAGATAGTTTATTCCATTATACACAGAAGCTATTTTATATTACTATGCATTCCTTGCACAAAGTGTATAAAGTTACAACACAATGGTGAAATTGTGTCTGCCTGGCCACTCAGTTCATGCTTAACACCCAGGTGCCCAAATTAAGCACGTGGTGTACTCTGCACAAGACCTGGGATTTAACCTTTCAACAATCAGGTTGGTATTCACTTTCAGTATGTGGTTTATGAAAAACACAAAATTGTTAAATAAATGGCATTTTGTGGAAAATAAAAACAGAGCTTGTGCAGCATGTCTTAAAATGCAACACATTTCCTTGTTGCCTAAATATATACAATGAATCTCTACCAGGTGCTATTTTACATGCCTTTGCATATGCCACCCATTACTTTGCACGTTCTTGGCAACAACTTTAATGGACCTTCAGTGTTCTCAGCATCACACCATGCATTGACTGTAGTTGACTTTCAGCTCCATAAACGTTAACATTATTGATCAAATTTATATTTAACTATTTAAGGTTCTACAGTGATTTTAGCCATTACAGACTGTAATGGTGAGTGGCCCAACACTGACTGAAGATGTCAAAAATATGCGCTATTAGCATTCACCTTGGCTTCTAACCCTTGGCCACTGAGGTGTACTGGCAAAACAAATCTTCACCCTTATAGGATAAAGTTAGTTCAGAAAATAAACTAAACTGTTATTTTGTTATCAAGAGTACCATAAAGAAATATGTATATAAAATAAAATACTGTTATCATTATTTGGAAGATTCTTCTACTTAGTAGAAACTTGACAAAACAAAGGACAAAAGAGATATATAACTCCAGGCAGTGTTAATATGGTTGCCTTTGCAACATATTAGTACCAACTACCTGTACTCACTGTCCTGCTGGAGAAAAAAGATAATTATGCTTGGAATTAGTAACTGGTTTTGATAATGTATACCAGTGTCATCAAAAACACCATGATCATTAACCCTTATCCTGCTAACGTGGAGAATAGGATGAGCTCTTAATAATGCCAGGAAATGACAGATGGGATTTAATTCAGCGTTTAAAGGGTTAATGTGAGTGAAAACATACATTAGTATTATTTCAAGATTGTAACTGGGATATAGCAACCCAAACGTAAAGAAAGATAACTCAAATAAAAGAGTTAAATCCATTTCACAGAGATCCTGAATCAAGAAGCACATCTGCAATACTATATGTGTAAAGATATGAAGAAAAAATTTAAATTATACTGCCAGTGGATATACAGCAGTGCCAAGCTAACATCAATACTAATGCGGTAAGAAAACCACAAAAGAAAATACCTGGAAAATGTGTATTGAAAACTCATACACTTCACTCTTGTCCTATTGCAATACAAATACGTTAGAACTGGTACAAATACATAAAAAGGCAATGTTCTGTATACTGTAAAAGATATTAAATCAACAGAAGTTATGCAAATCTCCACAAGATAAGAGGAAGAAAACTACTTTGAAACATTGTCATGGCTACACTGTACTTCAGAGCAAATTAATGGTATATATTGGATGAGCGTTACAAATCAAACAGGAAGACACAGACAGTCTCTGTAAGAATCCTAATCCAAAAATCATTCAACAGAGATCAGGTCTTTGAGTTAAATGCAAGCTGGGTATAATCATTTACATCAACAGGTCACACTGTGCACTTATGCAGAGTATAGGTTCATCATCTGAGATGCATGTAGAAAATTAACTATTCATATCACCCCATTACAGCTGTTGGTAATTGAACTAATCTACACTGAACCACTAACAAAGAGCATCCCAACAATCATGTTCCTCAGCTCACCTCTTTGTTACGATACAGGGAGTTAATAATCAGTTTCATCATCCGGTTTACTTCAGCTTGGAAGGCAAACTTCTCAGCTTTGTCTCGCAGTTCTTTTATTTGTGCCACATTCAGTCCATCAAGTTTTATTGCTTCTTCCTCCCTCTTTACAACTTCATCATCTAGAATCAAGAATACTCATGACATTATATAATAGTATAAATATAGAATGGTGTGCTGATGTGTGTTTTAAAGATCTTTCAGTGTTATTTGCATTATAGGATTTTTTTTTACCATTACACATATTAGGTACTACCCATAAAATTTTACCCCACATCTCACTTAGCACGCTGAGGAGACCTAATTCAGCAGACAACAGTTATTTTGACAAATTACTGCAAAAATGTTCAACTATAAAGCTTCCAAATTACACAACAATTTAAGGCTTCTGAATCCTTGCTTTGCTTTACTTTGCTAGTTAAATTCAAAACACATCTGGGCAAAATAAATCACAATTTTTATATGAAAGCAAACATGAAGTAAATATCACAAACATAATGAAATGAGCCTTGTAAATCAAAAGACAGCATGTGTTATGTATTCACTTCCAGCAGCCACCACACAATTTTTATAGTCATTCTCAGTCATTACTACACCAAACCAAAGCTGTGATGAGATACCATTTGGGTGTGTGAGTTTTGATTAATGAAAACAGAATAGCTTTTTTTTACTGTTTCCAGCAGTATACTAAAATGTTAACCCACAGCAAGCAGCACAGAGATCACTCTGCCAGCTGCAACTACAAGTCTAAAGGCCACCTCATGGTTAACCAGGCCACTAGACAATACAAAATCAGACATGCAAAACCATAACAGTACTCCAAGATGAAGATCTGAGGACCTCAAAACATAAGCAAGCATCACCTGGTGTGACAATTCAGCTGGAAACTTTAAATCTCAAAGAATTATTAGGCCTAACACTTTCTACATCCCATGCTCAGTGTGCAGCATACTGAATGGAAAACTTAATACAATGACATTAAATTATTCAACTGCAGAATTGAATAGAAAAGAAAAGAATTTATTTACATTCTATAGATCCTACATAATACAACAGTCAAGACATGGAACATGTTATATTATAAATCCATTGCAGTATAATTACATAAATTCTCTAACTTCAATCAAGCAAGAGTATTATATTATAATAACATATGGCAGAATAATGTAGCACTGTTCAAGAACACCTTTGCAAATGTGTGCATTTCTTAAGACTTGTCAGCTGAAGTAAATTCTTCTACAGAGTAAGAGTGAGCAAAGGCATAAAATTTAGTGCAGTCTTAAACACTTGCACATCATGTTTTAAAATTACAGTGTTGGGTGGCAGAGTATTAAATAACTTGATTACTGCAGTGCAGAGTATTCTGAGAATCTGGTACATGGAAAATGTGTCTACTTCTGGTACTTTCTGATTTTTGAAATTTTTCTATGTTGTCTACAACAACAGTACATCATGGCATAACATATTCACTTGCAAGTGGATGTATATAGAATTTCTTAAACAATTCCCTATAAGAGACACTTTTCCTTACACCCACCACTATTCTAATAATTTTTTTATAGACTGTTAACCCTTTGGTGCCGGAATTAAATCTTTGATGGCAGAATTAAATCCCCATCCCGCTGTCCACTTTAATGGCTGTTCAGCCATTTAAAGGGCTCAATGCACGACATGTATATATATATATATATATATATGTTGTTCGGCAGCTAAGGGTTAATATTTTTTTGTTGTATGCTGAATTTCTCTATAAGATAATGATGTATTACATAACTGAGTTTGGGAATAACATATTCAATATGCTCTTCCCAGTTAAGGTTATTATTGATATGCAGCCAAGGAATTTAATTGTTGTTACTTCTTCAATTGTTTTGTTACGACAACTTATATTTAAATTTATGTATCTTTGGCTAGTGCTTAAGTTCATGACATTCGTTTTTATCAATGTTTAATGTAAGTTTATTGACTGTAAACAATTTGTTCAACCTACCAAAGACATTAATATAATTCTAAAAGTGCTCCTTTTCAGGACGATAAACAATAACACTAGTATCATTAGAAAAAGCATGGGTTTGATTTGAGAACTGACAGGTGAGATAGATAATTGATGTGAGGAATAGCAGGGGCCAAGTACAGAACCTTTTAGAAGTCCATACTTTACACTGTCCAGTTTGAAGAGGTGTACTGGTTTGAATTTGGGGACTTTATAACAATTGTCTTTTCTATCATTAAGGTATGAGTTAAAACCACTAACTAGCTACACCTTCAATTCCATAAAACTTTGGCTTCTGTTATCTAACAAGGGTAAATGTGCATCACAATCTCAAAGCCCTTTTATCACTAGTTTAATGGAATAATGATCCTCCTGGAACTGTCTATAAACAATACCATCAGCTGCAGTACTAGAGCCATTTTAAGTCTTTGTTGGGAAGTTCAGAGTTGATATAAGATTAAATAATATAAGTGGAGAATTGAAACATTTGTGGTAACTTTCAGCAAGTCAGTATGCATATAATCACAAATAACAAATTCAGTTCTGGGTTTGTAGAGAAAATTTAGAATGTCGTCTAATCCATCTACAGAGTATTCAGAATTTCCTGATGGTGCTCTATATACACCAGAACATATATGATAGAGGATTTTGATTCCAGTTGTATGACACACCATTCAAAGTCCCTGCCATGACATTTTACATCTGACCAAATGTCTGGGATTGTTTAAATAAAAATAATTATGCCTCCTTTTTGCTACTTCCTGTCTGCAGAAGCCAGCTCCCAAAGTGTAACTGCCAAAATTTCATAGTCATATTTCTTGCCATTTAATATGATGTTGTATCAAGCATACAACAGAGTTTTAACACAGAGAGGGATTTTGTGTACAAGCCCTCTAATGTTCTGATGGTAACCTGTGAGATTACTAAAAGTTTGGGTCTTCTTACTTGTAGTGATTTGGATACCTTGTAGGTACATCATTCTGCTTCTGGTCCTTAACCTAGAAAAGGTTTAGATCCTGCACCAACTACAACAGGAATCTTACCAGACTCCTGTCTACACTTAACCTTATCTGCAACAATTTGTACAAGTTTCCCTTCATCTCTAGCATTAACAAACAACCACTTGTCTTCTATATTGGTGTCAATTCAAAGACAATACTTACTCCATGGTGCAGAGTCATTCTTGAGCAGCTAACTGATTTGCAGCTAGCCAAGAAATTCCCAGCATTTCACGGAACCTGAAGGTTCATTACCGCACTCACAAGCGTCCACACTGCTGCGCGATGTTTCCCCTAGAAACATTCCCACCCGGCGATCCGAGTGGGGGTGTAGTACTGGCTTGTACTAGACTTGGTGTTTATACTGTTATAATTGCTGGGTGGTCTTCTAATTCTGGTTATTCTTTATTAGGTGGTCTT
>Ga0123354_10001766_pt1 | contig 27226 bp, 11 predicted proteins | sample TergutLab28metaG_2_FD_97872 | JGI IMG/M metagenome (GOLD analysis project Ga0123354, IMG submission 97872) | Labiotermes labralis P4 segment gut microbial communities from Petit-Saut dam, French Guiana - Lab288 P4 | ecosystem: Host-associated > Arthropoda: Insects > Digestive system > Gut ... | reverse complement strand
ATGTCACTTGCTTTATTATTTCATTATTTAATGCTCAACATGTTTCGAATGTTAGTACATTCATCCTCAGGAGCTTGCGACTTATTTGTTGAGTTATTTCATGGGTTGTATTGCTCTGGTTCGATGTGTGTTGGTGTTACGGTGTGGTTTGGCTGGGGTGGTTTGGTATCCGGATGCAGGCTGAAGCACTAGTGCTAAGCAAGTGGCATCAAGTTGGTCTATCTTTATTCAACTATCAAGATTATGCACGGTCCAATAAACATAAGAAACACACTATTCTTATACATTTCGTTAGCGTTACTCTTGTGCCGGAGGCAAATATGGGTGGTAACATTTCTAACCAAATTAGTCTTAATAGACCTTTTCAGCACAACTGTCAGCCATCAAAAGTGCACACACACGCTTCATTAAGCGTTCTTCCCACTCTAACATGACAGACACTGTAATACGGAGGTGGGAGTTCGTCAGGGAAAGCCGAAAATAAAATGAAAACTGCTGCCACTGACAGGGAAATATAAGAGACGAATGACGAGGTGTGTACTTGCATGTCCTATGGGTGGCGACGTACCAAAGGAGCTAGAAACGTAATCAATGGGCTGATAGCTAGAATTGTGAAATATAGAATCATGTGGTTTCAACACGTGAGCAGAGTAGAAGGAACCAGACTGTGCACGGAGTATTAACGTTGTCACAAACCGCATGTGTGAAGAAGGCAATGCGAGCGCTGCTAGACGAATCAGACAAAGCCAGGTTAACATGCGCCCCGAGTCTTTATGTATTATTATTATTATCGTGGTGGTGCTGGTGGTTAATGATTACTCGGCTTTGCAACATGTAGGCATAATTTTTCTTTTTGCACGTAAATATGGTAGTTAGTTGAATAGATTGTGAGGGCATTTTGGTTCTCTATTAGTAGTGTTCATTTCTGATTCGTTGGTCCGAGAGGACGTCTGATTTCATGAAAGTGGATCCGAGTACCGACGTGTTCGAGAGAGAGTGAGAGAGAGTCATTCCGGACAAGATCTTGCTCCGCTTTAGAAAGCTTTCCCTTGTTATCCTTGGAGGGGAAACAGGCTATCCTTTGGCGGTGAATTAGGCCTGCATTTCGATTCTATAAAGATTTCCGAGCAAGTTTACCGTTGATGACGCCGATTCCTGTAATCCTCAAAGTCCAGTGCTCACTGCGTGTACTACTAGATTTAAAGTTTGGAACTGTACGTCCTGTTTGTACAGTGCTTTAGTTTCATATGATTCTCATATCAACCTGTCGTCATTTCCCTGTACAGTCATTAGAATTATTCGATTATATAGCGGAAATGCGGTCTGTTCGCTGTGCGGCCCGGACTGAATCTTGAACTGTAATTGCAGAGTTCGTGGAGATAAAGCGCCCGTGCCTTTGTGGGATTTGTGACGCTTACAGCTACACTGGGACAGGGTTTTCTCCGAGTAGTTTCGGTTTTCTGTTGTCGGTGTTATTACGCTAATACTTCGTACTTATATTCAGCTTCCTCTTCGTCCTGCTATTATCAGAAGGACAAGAGGGCAAATACTGGGAACCTTGTAACAGAGCAATGCTCTGTCAGGTAGGAGGGCTAGTTTAGAAGCTTTAAAATTGTCTTGGTGCCGATTGATGCCAGAGTATGTCCCACACTGCAAGTATCATATCGTAGGAATGTGTCTGTGCCACTTCTGCAGTTACGGAAGTTCTTGTGATTGTCGCTTGCTTAATTGGCTACTGGTATGTAGGTTATTTATCATAACTCTTGCAAAAGCAGAGGTTATATATATCTGCGACTGATATGACCCTCCATATCGTGAGTGTGAGCGCGTAAGAAATTGAACAGAAACATTAGCAACCTCTCGCACAATATTTGCCGACGATCGACTGAAGGTTCTTCAGGAAGCCAGGAGCAACCTCACCATTCAACTCGGACACCCCAGCGGTAACTCGGCTGGTCAAGTAATTTTCCGCCTTGTGTGAAACTGGAAGGTCCCTTACAAGGGACGGCCACTGGAATAATTCAGGACCCTGAGTGACATTTCATGACGTTCTGTTGTTTACGGGGAGGCGTTATTGGCCCTTCACGTACCTCGCTAACTGGAGGGTCACCCCTTATCGGCTCTAGCCGACTGTTTGCTCACAACTCTTCGTCTGTGGTGGCCTGTTCTACACCATCAGCGTAAGAATACACCATTTTGTGATGAACTACAACACACCTAAGTCATGACGTACATACTTCCGGCCAATAAAAGTAATCATGTCTGATTGAAGGACTCTGTTTTTTGGCGGTGACTGTACAGATAGTGGGTATATCGAGCTGTTAATTTCGTGTTTGCATTGCAGAGATTTCACGATAGAAAAGAACCTTCGTAGAGGCGGAACAGAATATATAACACGCCAGGAAATAGCTTAAAATAAAACTCACGTATTCATATTCTGTAGACTCGGGTCGTAATATAATCTCTTTTCAAATTTAATCTGAGTTTGATCTTATTAAAAGTTTACGAAATGAAGTCTGCGAAATAATTCGAAGAAGGGTCGCAACTTTTACGTGCCGTCAGTCGTGGCAGATATCGGCCTATCTGTGTTGCTGCTTGTACAGTAGAATGTAGCGCGTGGCAGATATCGGCCTATCTGTGTTGCTGCTTGTACAGTAGAATGTAGCGCGCTGGTACAGCATTCTCGCTCTCCGGTACACACATAATGATGTTTTCTTGGCTGGTAAGGAAACCTGACGTGCCAGGGCGTGAACAGCGTGTGAATCGTGAACTCGTTTTGCTCTTGTAATTCTTCTTATAATCATTAATTTATTCGTGAACTGAAACGAGATAAATTATCTTATCTCTAAATGGGCCTAGCCATATGTAGGTGTGAAGCTAGGTCTCTTACCCCGTGACATTCGTATTGATCGGGGTTCTTTTTAAAGCGCTGACAAGGTTTGGCCTTAAGAGAGAGGGTGAGTAACAAAGATAGAAGAAATCTGCGTATTTCGAGGAGGATTATAATTTATTCCCTTTACCAATAATTTATTATTAGCATTCTAAAATAATGGCCGATTAGACTGGTGGGACGTCTAGCACGGGTGCAGGAATTATTGTATGTAGAAGTTGGAAGCGACTTTTAGGACAAAGAATATTCTTATAGATGAAACATGCTTTTGTTTACAGTTTCATTTTCCTCTTCTGTAGCAGTTTTCGGGATAAATACACAAAAGGACGTTTTAAAGTCTCGTGGCAGTAACGCAGGAAAGGCGCATAATTGTTACTATGTGCGTGTATTTACTGACTTGTTTACTCGTGAGTAGCTAGACGAATAATATTCCAGCGTTTTTCTCCTGAAATAAACTTCATTTGCCACCACTCACCAAATACTCAATTATTATATCAACTGCTGCACTTGTATTAAAATGTATAAAATTTACACATTAAAACATTAAAAACGCTCCGACATGTTTCGGTCCTAGGACCATCATCAGGGAACCATATCGTCCTTGTTAAAGTCACTATAAAAAGTCACATTAATTTCGCTCTACCAGTTGGGTTTTGTGGAAGCATGCCGTGTTGTGTGATGTTATGTTGCGAAGAGTGCTCTGATACGGATGTGCATTCTGTGCTTCGTTGCGTATGGCTCCCTGATGATGGTCCTAGGACCGAAACATTTCGGAGCGTTTTTAATGTGTAAATTTTATCAATTTTATATATGTGCAGTAGTTGGTATAATAATTGAGTAACTCAACAACATGCACGGTGTAACAACGAAAATAAATCACCAAATAATGTTTTCCACATCAAGTTTTACATGTCCTCTTAATGATATCCCACCTATACATACACATATATATTATATATACAGGGTCATTCAAAATGATTGTCAGGGTGTAACAACTTGTCATACACAATACACCTTGTTCTCCAGATGCAACCCCATGTCATTTCTTTCTGTGGGGTTACGTCAAGGATCAGGTTTATGTTCCTCCTCTTACCGCAAGTATCCGGGAACTGAAGGTTGTTACATGCTACAAACAGTTGGAAAGAACTGGATTATCGTGTTGATGTTTGTAGAATTACAAATGGTTCACATATAGAGCACCTGTAAGGTATGTAACAACAACTTGGAGTGTTGTTCTATTAAATAAAAAAAATACATATGCTCCTATCTCAAGTGTATTGTGTATGACAAGTTGTTAATACCCCGACTGTCATTTTGAATAACCTTGTACACACACACACACACACACATATACACACACACATATATATATATATATATATATATATATATATATATATATGTGTGTGTGCAATAAGGATGTACTCAGGTACGTGACAAGGAACGTGTGTGGAGTTAATTGACATATTGCTTGCTAAGACGTAAAGTCTGTTCTACCAGCAGATGGTTTTGTGGTTTCCCGGAAATTTCGACGAAGCTCGTCCTAATTGTAAGAGGTTTTCCTCAGTTGTCTGGCAAAGTTGACTGCCATAAAATTTTAGTTGGCGTTATCTCAACCTAAGTTCTTAGTAGGTTTAACTGCAGAGTGCTGAATATACGGACGGCATCAAAGGCAAATTACTCTTAAAAACTATGTGCTAAATTGCCTGCAGTCCCTTGAATTTTACACTTTTGGACCATTTCCAAATTCTTCTTGATTTACCGTTGTAACTGAAGCATTAAAAGGAATAAAGCATGCGAAATATGCCACCCATACCCCTTTTATAGTGCTCTTGTCATACAGTTTAGCGAAGAAACCTATGCTAAGTAGCATATGCTACAGTGAACATAATTTCTTACGTTGTGGCAATTTCGCAAACGCCTGTGGACGTGAGTGGGGAATTTGTAAAGAAGACTGTTCGTGTTTGGGAGTCGGGATAGGTTAGTCGGTCAGTGTCTGGGCTGTGGACTGGGCGGTGTAGGGTTTGATTCCCTGTAGGGTGTAACAAGATTTTATTTTTTACTTTTGTCTAATAAGAGGAATTTACAGCCATCAGTCTACACATCCAAGTTGATGGTCCTAAATGATTTTATGTCAGAATTAAATTCCTTTTTAAGTCATGACACCCCGTGCCGCTGTTTACTTTCGGTTCAGGTTCACGTTGGGAGTTGCGCTTGATTGATGACGTTTCTGGCTTTGTTCACCTTCTGATAATTTTCTTAAAACTGCCATCTGCATTTCACTGTAAGATGCTAGTTCGTGTGTGACGTGTTACCCTTCGTGGAACAACCGCCCCCCCCCCCTTATATCTGTATTGTGGTGGAAAGCACCCTAATCGTCGTCTGCTTTACGGCTTAGATCTTATTGGTCTCTTCATGCCTTAAATCTGATCCAGCGGTGGTGTGGAACTTAAACCGCAATAATTTAGTGCATACGGACTACTTTGCTAACGATTTAATAAAATAATCATCGATTCCAGCAATCGCTTGAAGATGGTTCTGATTCTAGAGTCGCGAGTTGGAATTATCTTTTAACTTCATGTCTTTCTCCTGTCTTCTAATGGCTACATGTGAATTAAAGCTTAAGAAGATTATACGAAAGCGGGGGTAAGGATAAGTAATCATCCGGAGTTCCATTCGGTATGAAATGTTTGAACAAGCAAGTCTTGGAACTGGGCCTTGTTCCTAATTCATGCTGTCACTGCTTTCTCATAAGAATCGTCGCAGTGTGCATGGCGAGGCTGAATAATCGACGAATCACCAAAGCAGCCAAGAGACAGAATAAAGAGCTGAATTATTACATCAGTTAGGAGGCTGTTCTGGCCTTTATGTATACATTTCTGTACACCAGTTGTATGCGTTTATTCTACTGAAATCTGTTTTCTGTAGCATCATTAATTTTACATCACGGTAGAACATTCGGTCCTCTTCATTTGTCAGGATACACTGATTGCATAAATGTGCAGTATATGTCATTCTGGTTAACTTGGCATGTAACAGGGACCTGTGAAGTGTTGCGGAAACTTGAGAAAGCAACAACAGGAACATTATTGCCGTGTGTGCCCGGAAACGCAGGTGTGTGATTGTAGGCTGTTCGTTACAAATGGCTGTGGAAATTAAAGCTAGACAATAAGAAAACTGTGTTGTCTGCCGTCGTAACATAGTGAGTGTTATAAATGTCTTACGCTTCTTTGTCCATCGCTCATGGTGTCTGCAGAATGTTTAACGTTTGTAGGAGTCCTGAGGAATGGAAATGGATTGTGAATATGGTACACGTTTTGAAGAAAAATGTATTTTGAGGATGTTCATTATTCCTGTTCATCCCTTAGTGTCGTTACGGTGATCCAGGCAAATAGGTTGCCTAGGACGGGTCACTTGGCACGTACGTGAGATGGGATACAAATATAACAATATTCATGTAGCGTGTGAAGAAAGTACCAGATGGGGTGACCAAATCCTCGAGGGGAGGACAGTGTGAAAAGTGTATCTGATGTGGTCTGATTGAGTGGGCCGACTTCAACTGGCTCAAGATAAGTCTAGTGGCGATGTCTTGCGGAGTTGCTATTGGATATTAGACCACTGCCATGTAAGATATGAGGCCCCAACATCCTGATATAAATTTACCAAAGTATAAATTTCTACCAGACTACACGGCCTTACATTCCAGACGTCATTAGACGTGATGTTCAGGTCAGCTCACGAGAATCTTGAGTTTCACGTGCTGTTGAAACTTTTGAGGAAGGACTGCTGCAAGTAGGTAGTGCGGTTGGTCAACCTGCGGTGTAAAGTTGGTGTAACTGCGTTCAGTCGTTTTTAAAGTCTAAACTTACTGACTGTGCTGGCTCTGTAGGCCTAGGTCGAATTCTGAATGTGATTCTGTGATTATGAATATTCCAGCCTTATCTAAATTTTCTTGGTCTGAAACACAGTCATAATTTCATATGCACGCATGAATACAAACACACGCATGCGCAGTCACACATTCTCCGTATTCATAATCTGAAAGTGATCAATAGTGATCGACTGTTCCCTTTTGCCAAGAGCGATTGCATGCTGGAGGTGTGTTGAAAATAGAATCTTAGTTGCTTGTATCGACGGCGTAAGAATCTGCGTAACTGTTTCTTTACGACACGCCTTTCAACGTGTTCAGTCAAAGAGAACACGCCTCTCAAAGGTTAAGGCTCTCTACAGGGCAAGCAGTAACTCGTGTGCGCTGTTGGCTCAAGCACAGGCTGCCTGAAGCTTGTCGTTTATAAGGAAATCGTTGTCATTTTCAATTCCATGGCTCACTGCTTGTTCGAGAATATGGAAATGACTTTGGTATCACAGATATAATTTTTTGAAGACTTTTATTTTTTCCTGCCATACGAACTTGATGTGTTCCTGAAGACACCGTCCACGTAATCAGATCGTCTGACAGCCAGATTTCTTGTTTTTTCCCTCCTTTTTACTGCCTTTCATCGCTGCCATTTATCTTTCATTTTTCTCCCTCGTGGTAAAATCCAACCGAGAGGGGAAGTCGGCTGGTTCTCCCGTCGCTTTCCCCGCACAAACAAATGGCAATCTGATCCCTCTTGTGAGGGCTCTCATTATCGTAGTCTTCAGCACTGAATCTTGCAGCGGGTTGTTAATTGATTTTAGAACTCATGCCTTTGGGGTAATGAAACTCGTGCATGGAGCTTGGAATTTGACACCTCCTTTAGCTTGAGTGTGCGAGATTAAAATTGGACCACAGTATAACGCAACATGGTTTATATTGTATTTCAGTTAAGTGTCTTTACATGTAGGCTACATGTTTCGGCCCGTGCAATGACACGCCTGAGGATGGCCTAAGTACAGGCCGAAACATTTTGCCTACATGTAAGGGTAATGAACTGAATTACAATGTAGCGTATGCTGTGTTAAACTGAATAAATGTGGTTTGTCGGCCACATGCTCTTAAGTACTTTTTGTGTAACTCTATTGGGAGAAATCTTTCAATTGAAATAAATTACTCTGGTTACTCAGCGCATGCTGCGCATGGTGGATGTGTACTGTCCCCCTGATTCGTTACCAGAACTACTTTATGTTGATATCGATGACGTAGAGGCGTCGTTTAGCAAACAAAGAATATTAAACCCCGTAACAACTCGTCGTCTTTTTCCGTTTGTTTGAACCCTTCTGAGACTGTTTGTTTGTTTAAATTATATGTGAAAGTTTAGTTTCAACCTCACGAGTAAGCAAAGTCAGTGTCCATAACAGTGACCGATCAATTAATGTTGTTTAAGGAAAGTAATCTGTGTTTGTCGTGGGAATTGTGTGGAACACAGGAATACACTGTGTCAGTGTTGTGCGGAGTTGTTTAATGTTGCAGCAGTTGGTAGGCCTGCTTACCTTTACTTACCTTTTGCGCTCTACAAGTTTAGGAGGAAGAAGCTATTGGCTTTTGGAATTATGCGATTTCACACCTCAGTGAACGTGAGTTTGGCGTCTTACCCTGAAGTCTGCGTTGTACACTGGCAGTTAAAGTTGATTGCTGTAGATTGAGCTCTTCCGCGATTTGAAGCCCTCAGCACTCAACTTTTCACCACTTCACCACTTCGGAAGTAATTTACAGTCGGTGGTGCCCATTAGACACCGCTCACACTAAGTATTCCTGCTGCAGTGTGCCCATAATTTAAATAACTTTCCTCTCGCGTCTCACGATCCATCCAAGTTTTATGTCGTGGATAACATTTGTCTGACCTTTATCTTTTCCACTTTCGTATAAGTATATGCGAAACTGACTGCACTTCGCTGTACTAGGATCCTGTGTTCGACTGCTTGAAGTCTTGTGTTAAGCAAGAGGAAATAGGAATATAACAATATAAACAGCCGACTAGATGCAACAATGTTAATTTTATTAACTATTTAAATCAGCTCAACAAGTTTCGGGCGATAATTTCGCCCATTCTCAGGAGCAGTGGACTGTGTTTACAGCTTGTGGTATAGTGCACAGACGATGCTGTCTGCAGGCAGCATCGTCGGTGCGTTATATCACAAGCTGTAAACACAGTGTAGTGCTCCTGAGGATGGGCGAAATTATTGCCCGAAACTTGTTGAGCTGATTTAAATAGTTAATAAAATTAACATTGTTGCATCTAGTCGACTGTTTGTATTATTATATCACTGGCGCTGGGACCGCGGTGGCACAGCGGTTAAGGTGCTATGCTACAAATCGGAAGGTGGTTGGTTCGATCCCAGCTAGTGTCAATGGATTTTTCATTGACCTAAATCCTTTCGATCGCACTCAGCCTCTAACAGAAATGAGTACCAGGAGCATTTCCAGGGGGTAAAGGCGGCTGGTGCGTAAGGCTGACAACATTACCACCATCCTGTGCCGTTGTCACGAAATCTGGGTACCATAACTTCCTGGAACCCTCTGGGCTTGTCCAGGCCTGCAATGGGAATGCTTTACCTGATATCAATGACGCACGGTCACACAAACATCAAAGGAAACAGGCAATTCCTATGATTGTACTTTCCTAGTGGGATTCTTACAAGGTGATCTTGATGATCGAAATTCGTATGTTGTTGTTTGTTTTGATTATTTTTGCTTGTTTGCTTGCTTTATTTTTTTCCGGTTTTGTTTCCCAGTATCGTCCTACACATATTAGCAGGTTTGATATCGCACTGTAACTTCTCTTAAGGAAATAAATTCATAACTTGCTCTTCTCTTCTCGCAGACTTTTTTAAATGTCATACGACTGCTGTGTTTTTAAGAAACGGCTGAGTGCGTGTGTTTAACAATGCTGCCTGATATGTATAAGTTAGTTTCAAAAGTAACCAATAGCACATATAAATAAGAGAAAAATAATTTTGAATTTTGGTGCAACGACTGGGCTTATTAATTAACGTAGAATATTGTTCAAGCACTTGAGGGGTTGATTTGGTAATGGAAATTGATTGAATGTACAGTACAGTCTGTTATTGTCCGTATCAGGTGATGTGTGCTGATTTCACTTCACTGATTTTCCGTGTATTGACGATGATGTGTAGGCCTACCTTCCTGGAAATCAAGGCAATGCGTGGGAGTTTGGTCTTTGATGAAATGATGAAGTGCATGGCATATAGAATCTACCGCTGCGCGGGTATTTTATACTAGGATTTTTCTAATATTGAAGGTTTAAATGACGGTGGAAATAAAATATTTCCAGTTTAATTGTAAATGTCTGGTGATACCAAAAAGGAAGTTACGTTTGGCGGTATTTGTGAAACACTCATGGAGAAAGGCTGTATCCACTGTTTTGATCGGATATTTTAAGACATTATACCATTGTTGTAATGGATAGGAAATGAAATGTGAGCTTCCGAGAAAGTAATGCTTTGCCGCAAGTGGCTTCTAGTAGGGACAATTGCGATTTTTTGTGAAAAAGGTAATAAACCTTTATGGCCCATGATTGAAGGGTAAGGGGTGAGGGTAGTTTATCGGGCAGCTGAGTGAACGTCTGCTCTGCTAAAGGGACTCTGTTTCATCAGAATGATTGGACAGAAAGGGCAGGACCACATGGAAGTGACGATTTGACCGATGATCTCACGTATAGCGTACGTTTGGCTCGGTTTTACTGTAACTCAGCTGACTAGTGGATCTCGTAGGAGTGATCTAATAAAAACTATGTTGGGGATTTGTAGTGTGATGATTGTTGGAGAGCACTTGAAAAGGCGCAGCCGGATCAGCAAGCAATTGAGATGAACGTTGCTAGTAGACAAAAGTGGTCGCTGTTAGTCATGCACAACAAGCTCTGCCCGATTAATTTACACTGCGCTGTGGCGATCCTGTCGAGTGCGGTGCGGCGAGGGGAGTGACATGATGGAATGAGGAACTGATGCCCCATGTGAGCAGTCCGAGCTCTTCCTCATGGTCAGAGTAGTGGATCAGGATTATCCGCGATCTCTGGTGTACATTCTTTTGTCAAATCTATTCTGTCTGCTGGTTGCGGGCGGTTACTACACGAGTCATGCTTGAACCACTTTGAGGCTTTTATATCAGCCTCTAGACCTGAGCTTCATACCATACTGTCGTGTAATTAACTCTGTGATTTAGAATACTTTACAGGATTCTTGTCGCTTCTATTGTCATTAAATTCGGCTACTCTCGTGGAAACCTAAAGCTCCTAACCGTGTTCACAACACCAGCCACCGAGCCCTATCCTGTGCCAGTTTAACTCAGTCCTGATCCTCCCACCCTTTTTTTATTAGGATCACATACATTCTTCCGTCTACTCTTAGTTCTCCTGTGTGGCATTTTGTTAAGTTGGTTCCAAAATTGCATCACTTTCTCGTCTCTCGTGCGTGCTTCCTTTCTGTCCCAAATCTCTCTCCTTGATTTGACCACTAATTAATGTCTCTTATAATGTTGATCCCAGTACCAGTATATGATATTGCTTGCTACCGATAGTATCGGAATCTCTCTTCTTCTCATGATCGAACGTGATTATCAAACCCAACGACGCTCTGATGTTCCTGTTTTAGATATAAATTCTGACGAAAAAATTTTAGGCTAAGAGAATCGAAGCAAATGGACAATGGAGAACACTGGATAGAGGAATTGGTTATTTCATAATTGATATTCTTCATAGAATTATTGATAGAGTGATCGGATGAACTAGGATGATAGGACGACAGATGCAACATGATGCAAGGCTGTCAGTCATGCCAAAAATATATCGATGTAGATCGTTGAGTCTTAGAAAACGTCGACGTAGTGTGACGGGTAATTAGAGGACATGAAATTGGCGTAGCTTTAGTTCCTTGGTTGTGGGCTGAAAAGAATGGTCGGCGGTATTTCTTTGTTTCGGTTTTTGTCTGCCCAGTTATTTTATGTGGTGAAGAGGAAAATCAATTGTTATTCACCGAAATGAATAAACTAATTTACCCAACTTGTTCCTAAAATGTAGGGACTAATATCACACAGCCTGTACAATACGCAGTTTTTACGAATCACTGTGCATTGTGTAATAGGTGATTGTATTGCATGAGAATGGAGATGCTTGACCAAAATTGAATTATGTAAGCCCACGCTGAGTGCCTAATTCAGGATATACTCACTCAGCTGTTGGTCTTGGTTTTAGCCGACACAGGGGAGAGAAGCCGTCGGACCGGTATTTCATTGCCGGAGAATAATTAGCCTCGAGAAGTGCTGATAATTAGGGTTAACTAATTTGAACAAGAGAGGAGAGGGACCCGCAAAACACGACTTAACGAGATATATGATTCAGAAAGTAAACGTACCGAACTGAACCGATTACACAGTTACATCTGCATTGCTGTATTTGGACCGTCTTAATGTTGAATTAAAGGTCGATAGAGAATGCTTCAAAATCGTGAGGCTGTCGAAGTTTGAGTCTGTGTTTAGCGTTTTGTAGAGATTAGAACTGTATAGATATAATAACATTTAAGTTGGGGCACCTGAAGGTAAGAGAGGACTTTGGAGACATATCCGGTAGTTGGAAAATAATATTAAAATGGATGAGAGAGAAGTAGGGTGCAAGGATGTGGACTGAATTTGTCTGGTGTAGGTTAGCATTTAGGATCGCTTTCTTGTGAAGTCGTGGGCCAGGATAGCGCAGTTATAGCGACTCTCTACGGGCTGGACGGTCCGGGGATCGAATCCCGGTGGGGGTGAGATTTTCCGCACCCGTCCAGACCGGCTCTGCGGCCCGCCCAGCCTCCTATACAATGGGTACCGGTTCTTTCCCGGGGGTAAAACGGCCGGGGCATGGCGTTGACATCCCACTTCCATCTAGCGCTGAGGTTAGGGAAAGAGTAGAGCTATTCCTCTACTCCACCTGCGGGCCTTCGTGGCCTCTTATAGGGTGAACTTTACTTATGCCTTTACCTTTTCTTGTGAACTCAGTAATTAACTTTGATGTTCCATATAAGGCGGGGAACTTCTTGACCAAATGAGCGACCGACAGCTTTACAGGCAGGATTGTGTGCCGCAGGAGTGTAATGTAAGTGACGAATATGCCCTGCCACTTCCTAGTATTGTCGTGAGATATGTAGCCCTGTCGTTTAGTGCGCTGTACGTTGAAAGGCGCAGTTGTTCCGTCTGCCTTGTGAAATTAGCAGCAATGTGGCCGGCCATTCCTTCCCGTTAAGCTGATACTGCAGCCTGTGTTCCTTTAGCCGCTGCTTGTTGTGCTGTGCACTGCCCAGATATGCGAGTCTGTTCACATTTGCTCCAACACCAGACTGAGTGAACCTCTATATCCTGATTAGAGCTGTTCCACCTCTGCGTGTTAATAGACGCGTTTTATGCGAGCACCGTGAAGCTAATCCTTTTAGCAAGGTAACTTGGTGGAAGTAATCAAGATTAAACAAACGAGGCTTATCTCTTGGTACTTAGTGCCTGGCATTATGCGTGTGTAATGGTACTTGCTCAGTAGCCTAGCATAAGCAAATGGAATTGTGGATTAGTTTTTTTTTCTCGTCTGTTTTGGTTGCTCCCCCTCATGAATCATTACACGCGGTATTGGGCCGTCGACTGCTCAGTAGAGAATGAAATACATGCATTTGTGTAAAGTTTTACTTTCTAAATTAACTGGGTCACTTACGAAGTGCTTTCATATGTTTCATTCTTTTTCGTTTCTAAAAATACACGCCTGCTGCCAGTGTGTAGCGAAATTCGTGGCAACTTAGATGGAGCTGTGGATTCAAAATACAATTGAGCCTCAGATATATATTAATAATTGTCCAACGAGATTCAACACAAAGCAGTCTATTTATTATTCTGCAAGTTCACTCTACATGTTTAGGATGTCAACAACTACCATCATGAGTAAGCAAAACTGTAACTACAGCCTCCGGTATTGTGCAGCTACCTCCCTCCAATGTGGCCAAGTTAGGGCTTGGCCACGTTGGAGGGAGGTAGCTGCACAAAAAAATATGACCAGTACCGGAGGCTGTAGTTACAGTCTTGTGTACTACTGATGATGGGTGTGGTTGTTACCCGAAACATGTAGAGTGAACTTGCAGAATAATAAATAGACTGCTTTGTATTACATCTCGTTGGACAATTATTATTATAGATCAGCGATGTATGGAAACATAAAAATAAAATCGAGCCTCAGATATTTATTCTTACGTTCGGTTGGAACTTAGGTCCTCCTTAGGTGCTCCCGATTTCATTTTGCTGTAGAAAGTAAATTCATGAATGAAAGATTTAAATAATTTACGGGTTTAAACTTAAATTTTCTGAACCCCATATTCATCGCCATGTTAAAAAAGCCAGTAGTTTTACTATACTGGTCTTTCGTTAGTTTAATCCAGCGCAAACACTTACACCCTCATTCTCTAACTGTAGGCGTAATTTGAGCATTAAGTAAAGATTAGGATGATTTTGGGGTCTTATATTGATTGTTTTCAATTCAGTTTATTAATGTGCAGGCTTAACAGCGGAGGACCAATTACGAAACCAGCATGTATTTATAAACCACAACACCGGCATCAAAAGGAAGTAAGGTGTAACTGTGTTAAATTGTTGGTCAGATTGCACCACGTTCATACAGCACAGAAATAAGAGGTAAACCAGTGCTGAACCATTGCACGATGTATCGGATAAAAACAGAGGGAAAAATAATGAATAACAATAGCTGTTCAACATTATGTGTGTATGTGTGTGTGTGTGTGTATGTATGTATGTATGCATGTGTGTGTATGTATGTGTGTATTTTTTTAATAATGATTTATTTAGCCGTGCTCCATTACAAGAATGTAATACTACATGCTTCATTGTACATTTTGGTAACTTTTTCATCATAGGGAATGCAGTGACTTGGACAATCAGTGGATTCCCTTTACATTTACATTTACAATACTTTGAACACCTAAAGACCGGAGGTGTACAATTTGTAAATCCTTGTAGTAGTTCAAGTAGATCAAGTGGTATATAGAATCTAAGTCCCTTGCAGTATATAAAAATGTATCGACTTTATAAACAGTAAGTATGATTTTAGATATTTTGATATTAACTCGTGCTTATGTGCCGGCCAGTTCCCAGACTTTAAAGCACTGCGTTTAAGTATTTCTCTTTGTGTATGCAGTAACGAGCACCGGTAAATTAAATGATCTATTGTTTGATCTCCGTTGCCGCAGGGACAGTTTGCGTGTTCCAGAATTTTAAAACGGTGTATGTATGTATGTATATGTATGTATGTGTGTATGTATTTGTGTGTGTGTATGTATGTATGTGTGTGTGTATGCATGTGTGTGTATGTGTGTATGTATGTGTGTATATGTATATATGTATGTGTGTGTATGTATGTGTGTATATGTGTATGTGTGTATGTATGTGTGTATATGTATGTATGTGTGTATGTATGTGTGTATATGTATGTATGTATGTATGTATGTATGTGTGTGTATGTATGTATGTGTGTGTATATGTATGTATGTATGTGTGTATGTATGTATGTGTGTAGGCACTCTTAGTTCAGAGCTTTGTTTTAGTAATGCCGATGTACGTCGTATCAGAACTGGCAGGACCTACACATGAAGGGTCGTGGTATTATTACCCTGGTCGTCTGTTTTCCCAACATTTCTGCGGTTACCGTTTATGTTCGTTTTGTGTCCAATTGATTGCTTCATAATGGTGTTAGGGAAGCAGAGAAACACACACACACACACACAAAGTTATTAGTTATATTTCCCCTTGTGCAGTGCGTTGAAATGTATACTGTGTAAAGTATAATTCGGGTTTGCCTTTGATATTTGTAGATTTCCCTTTGTTACAGGATATGTCAAAAAAATTGTCTATAGAACACGCATGGCAGAATGTTGCACAGTAGTTTTTGTACTGCCAGTCGGTACATCACATTTTGGTGACGCCTGGAGTACCTTAAGTGCATAACGGTAAAGAATGGCCATGTTGTGTTTGCCAGATATTGAGTTATATCTGCAATTACCTGAACACTGTCGTCACATATACAGAGCTGTGGGTTTTGCCCTGTCCCACGTGTAATTACATTATACACGTCATCACCCGTCCGATGTTAACACTGTGCTGTCCAGCGGGCAGGTGACTTTGTCTTAGTTAGCGCTGCTTAGTTTCAAATCCAAACGGTGTATAAAGCCTTGGTGCATGTGTGTGTGCGTGTGTGTGTGTGTGTGTGTGATGTTTACATTTGGCATGAGCGCTGATTTTTTCAGCACACCTGGACTGAAGTTCTTCGGTGACGGATTTTATAATAGTTACTGAAACTGAAAATATTACAGTGTTGTTTTACGGGTGTTATTTTGCAAACGAGAGTTTTTATATCTTCTTGAACTCGCTTTGTCATATTATGGTATGACCAGGTTCAAATGATAATTATAAGTAGAGAACAAATATGTATGAAAGGAAGTGGGCATGGGCTATTTAAGCTCATTTCACTTAGTGTGTCCATCTGGAGAAAACTCTCATTAACGATAACTGGAGAGTGCGACGTGGTGTCATAAAAGGGAACTTGAAGATCATTACGTTATTCACCTCGGTACTGATGAAATTGAGTTTTTGGCTTCATACTCTGGCCTCTTTATTCGTGGGAAAGTCACGGTATCCGTCGGTTGTCTGACTGATGGTACCACTGTCGTGTACATTGTGAACTGGATTTGTGCATATGACTTAGGCAGTATTGTGAGCTGGATTTGTGCATGTGACTTAGGTAGTATTGTCTGACAGTTGTGAACATTGTAATGACACTTGGGGTTGTATTATTTTATATAATCAAGTGATTGTGCTGACATGCAATATATAGTATTACATTAAGTTAAAAGCACATCGTGATGCTTCCAGTCAAACTTGGGGTTGTGTTTTGAGTAGCCAAGCGATTTTCAGAATTTAAAGAGGGATCTTGCTGCATTTAGCTGATGTGATGAGTCAGCTGGTTACTCAGTTATTTGACGACGCTCATTCAGCTGCAGAAGTTACGTCGCATCCAGAATGATAACGTCATAGCTGTTGCGGCAGGTCACGTATACAACCTTCCCAGCTCATTCCTTTAATACAAGTACTTGTCGTCCCTGCTTGGTAAGATGTCGTTAAATCCGAGTGAACCAAAATCGTTTTTCCACATCCACTGTCTTGAAGCTGAACATTTTATTTTAAGTTGTTCATTTGTAACGTTATCGTTCGTCGAGGCACGGAGGGGAAATTGTGATTCTCTTTGAGGAGTAATTAATGTTTCGTGCGAGGAGGTAGGCAATCGGTTTACTTTGCATCCAATGTGTTTGCCATTGACATATTGTTCACCTGTTGACAGGGGTGTCACATTCAGTATATTTCTGACATAATGGTGTCTCTTTGAAATGACGTTTGTACTGTGCTTTTTGATGGAGAGAGGTTTGCGTGCTGGACAGGTTTATGTAAAGCTCTGTATTCAAAACACTCACACACAGAGCTGTTGGTAAGCTTTCGAAATGGATAGCCGATGGAGAATCCTGTTTCATATTTACTTTGTGGCAAGTTACTAAAAAAAAAATTGCTAGGCTAATTAAAGTGTTATTTACATTCATTCTGATAATGCCCGGCACATCAGCATGTTCCGGGTTGCATCCCCCCCCCTCCCAGACGTGCTCTGCGATACTTACTGTGCAATAGTTGTGCCGTGATGATGTCACCGAAATTAATGGTTAAACTTAATTAAACAATCGTGTTGCCTGGCATCGGATATGGAATGGATATGCGAATTGATTTTACAGATAATATGCAGGTTTAGGTTGTATGAAATTCCACTGTAGGTCATTCACATCAACTGTAAGTACTCAAAAAAAATTTTGAATACAGTTTAGTGTGATCAGTCCTCAAAAATAACAGCAAGGGATATCACATTTTTGGTCTTTCACAGTACACTCACTAACCTGGTCTAATAATAATAATAGTTATTATTATTGTTATTGTTATTATTATTGGCTGCAATTGTGTTGTCATCCGGTGGCAGTGGTTATTTTACATGTATACAGAATATTAAATTGGTTACTAATAAATTCAAGTCGGGGGGGCTACGTGAGAAGCATGTAGTGGCAACTTGGAATCTTGGGAACCATCTCAGCATTTGCTTATAGACACAGCGAAACCAAGAAAAACCTGTGTCGGTGTGGCCGGTCCCAGGACCTTCCGAATACTGACTTCTAGCCAGCAGTCCGGCAACTAAAGTAGAAATAGCAATACACAAACAGTACAACAAATACACATAAGATGACAACACTACGCACAAAACAACTACAACAATACACACAAGACATCTTAAAATACAACATGTACAAAAGGTAAACAACTCCAAGGTAAGAAATTACTGTATTTAGTTTCTAGTACTTTTTTACCACACATATTGTACTCACGTTTTCACCCCAGCCCTTCACTTCTCACCACTTTACTACTTATACAAACTTTTCCCATAAAGTCTCGTTTTTACCCCCTTCCCTACACTTCACTTCACTTTACTTCATTTCACTTCACTTCATTTCATGCAGGTAGTATGAATGTTATACAGACATTTGCTGCGACATCTTGCACTTGGAATCTACTGATTCCAAGATCACCTCCAGCACAGGCCAACACGGACATAGCAACGTAACGCGATCGTAGGACTACAGCCGTGCCACAGTCTGAGAACTGCTCTTTTCACTGTTATTACAGAGTGGGTAGTGGTAATATCGGGACAGCCTATCGGTCCCATCTTCTTGACCCTTGAAGATGCGACCGAGAGGCTGTCCCGCCGCATCGGTAAGAAATTACCACTACTCACTGTGTAACATCCCAGAAGAGCGCAGTTCTCGTCTACTTCGTGGTAGAAGCCTGAAATTTCGTGCCACAGTTAGTAGTTCCAATGACAAAATTCTTAACTGGGTGGCGCTTCGCTGTTCATATTGACGTGGATGCGTTTTGTGAACAAGGATCTGTGGTAATGCAACGCGTAAATTTTGACGTTTTGCTGACCGTGCATCTCAGTATTTAACCAACTTGATGCACAAAATTTGTTTCACATTAAGTTTTATTTCATGCCTCTACGTGTTTTGAGCACATGTGCTCAAAACACGTAGAGGCATGAAATAAAACTTACTGTGAAACAAATTTTGTGCATCAAGTTAGTTAAATACTGAGTTAAACGTAAATTTTATCACCCGAGATAAAAATGCACGCTTGTGATAAATGTACCTGATAAATGGAACAGCTGTATACGAAAACATAAAGAGAATGGCTTGATGTAGAGGCCAGAATTACAGTTGCTAGTACGAGTATATTAACCCTTTAAAGACGAATAGCAGACTGCTTTATTTAAAGACCCAGTCCGTACCGCGCAGTAAACACTTTTCATCTCGGTTGTAAAGACCAGTCAGTTTATTTATCTTAGTAATTAACCAACTTGATGCACAAAATTTTGTTTTACAATAAGTTTATTTCATGCCTCTACATGTTTCGAGTACTATGTGCTCATCATCAGGAGGTAAAAATTGTATTATACAGCAGCTGGTTATCATCACACTCTGTAGGTGGCCGTCTGGTGCACAGGTTGAGAGAGGACTGAATTGCACGGTCAGCAAAACATCACAATCAGTTTATGTCATATGGGGCAGAAGTAGCGTTTGCTCTGAGATAAATACAAAACACATAAAAACAGAGGAGGAAATTTTTAATTCTTAAGTGTAAAATCTCTTCGAGCACGCAACGAGTAGGCTTTAGAAGGCTGATGTAGTTTACGTAGGTGTGCGTGCGTGCGTGCGTGCGTGTGAGTGCGCGTGGGCATGCGCGCGCGCGCGCGCGCGCGCGCGTGTGTGTGTGTGAGTGAGTGCGCGCGCGCGCTGGATCACAAGTTATTACTGAGCAAGTTTACGAATCTGTTTGTGTGCTTAATTTAAAAAAATGAATACCCATGCGGTGTAAATTTATCAGATACGCTTCACATTTTGCCGTGTACGCGTGAATTTTTTGACACGTGCCAATATTTACTGTACTTCACGATTTGTACCTGTGTTTGTGATGCATCTCCTTAGCCCTACCAAATTCTAAATCCTTCGTTCCAGCGTTTACCAAGCTGTCACCATCATACCGATCTCCTTTGGTCCGCATACGGTTGCTTTACATTTTATAATTAAGTCACGTGACCATATATCAAAGATTTTTCGTATATCCCTTATAAATTCAGTATCCTGCATTGAATGCTTGTATTATAGTTTCGCCTGCAAAGATTGCTCGGTCGCCACCGTGGTCTTATTCGTGTTATGATGCTAGAAGGTACGGCGGTTGGGTGTCCCTCAGTGGCGTGGTTGTTACAGGGCAGTGATGAAAATCCATCTACTGGTTGAATCATAAATTGTTACGAGTGGACATAGGACCTACACATTAACGAATAGACAGCTATTCTGACGTCGCCGACTTTTTATTTTCTTATGAATTAGGAAAGTAGATGGAGTACTTTTAGGTGAGACATCCCGTTGTGTTGTATAGAATTATAAATACAACCAATATATAGAAATCATACCACTACAGTTCACAAGGAAGGAGAGCAATTGGAAGATCGAAGAAGCGTTGGCGCGAGCAGTTGTAACAGTGGAGACGGAACGGATCAAAGGGTCCAGTCCTTGATGTTTATGATAATGATGATGATGATGACCAATATATAGTCAAGCACAACTCATTGATTTCATTAAGGCGTATTCTTACACTGTTTTAACAACGACATGTTTCGGCTCTAGTTATGAGCCATCTTCAGATTGATAACTTTTTCTTAGTAAGGTAAAATTACAATTAACAGTGCTGTTGTTATTGTTACCTACGAGAACTCGTATAAAATGTTTAAAAATTTGAAATAAAATTTATTCCACTGTATAATAGTATTAAAATTTAATTTAGTGCAAGTTATATATATATATATATAGAGAGAGAGATATATATATATATATAGAGAGAGAGAGAGAGAGAGAGAGAATTAGATTACATGATATTATAATCATGGAATTTGGTGCGAGGACCAACAATTAAGAAACTATTTCTGTTTAACTGTATTTGTGGATTCCTCATTGATGCAGTGGTTTTATTGTCGTGACGACGTACCATTAGGTCTATGGATGTTATCGCTCTGAAGTTTGTTGATCTTTTTGTGACAGCGCGCGTATTGGCCGTTGGTATTTGACGTTCAGGTGACCGTGTATCGTGATAAATTCTTATAATAAAACCAACTAGTTGCACTAATTTCTCAAATTTATTATTGAAATAAAACTCTACATGTTTCGGACAGTTCCTCCGTCCATCATCAGGAGTTTTTCACTGTACACACAGCATACCTGTATGACATATACCATTGCTGTGTGTACAGTGAAAAACTCCTGATGGTGGACAGAGGAACTGTCCGAAACATGTGGAGTTTTATTCCAAAAATAAATTTGAGAAATTGGTGCATCAGTGAGTGTTTTTTAAAATGTGACCTTAGAAAGGAACAGTGTAGCTCCCTGAAGATGATCTTAGGATCGAAACATGTTGGAGCGATTTTAAATGTTTTAATTTAAAAAAAAAATTCTTTAAGTGCGTTAGTTGGTGTGCTGATTAAATGATTAGTGCATCTAGTTGATTTTATTATAAGAACTGACCGTTGGTAATTGATGTATATACTCGTTATTTGCATCACTGTGTTGTGTTTGACTGTATTTTACTTACATTTTGTAAGTAATTTTACGGTTTGTTACAGCCGATTTTCTGTTTGGTTTACGTTCTCATGACGTTACTCTATGGCAGTAATTTCAGTTGGAACTGTTTTGTTTCACAGTAAAACGAGTTACAGTTTGGCTGTCCTGTAGAGAAACAAAGGACGACAGGAAGAAAGAAGAAGGGGAGAATTTAACGATCTCGTGATTACTGTCGTTAATTGGGTTTGCAGTTTATACGCAGTAATGGAGTTAAAGAAACAGTTCCCCTTCTCTGTCATTAAGACACTTATACGAATTTATGTGCTGTACGTCATCTGTTAGAACTGGACAGTATTCAGTCTAGTCTGAGAGATTTCGTTGTTAAATCCTGGTGAAAACTTTGGATGTAATTATCTTAATGAGCTGTCTAAAGCGGCGCCCAAGTACAATGCCAGTCCTTACAATACCTTTACCAAACAAAGAGTCAAATGAATTGCTCTTGTAATCAGATAACAGTTTCGTGTTGAACGTTTCATAGAATATTTTAGCAGTTCGTAATAAAAGAAAAGTTACAACTAAGTCGAATGGAAGTAGTTGTTACGGAACCTGCCGGAAAGCTGATCCAAAATGTGATACCGTACACAAAAGATAGTCATGATTAATTCATGTAACTTAAAGTATCTTGATTTAGATTGATGGTAAGTTTCCCCTGTGTGGAAACGGCACAGTGAGGTCACGCATTGTCAACCTCATTATTATAAGATAAAAGGTAGCTTCACGCTTCGACCGGCGTACAGTAGACTGCATGTGAAATGCGCAGCTTCTCTTCGTCCGTGCTGCTGTTTCGCTCGATGTGTTGTATGGTGGTCTGTGGTACGGCCTGGTCAGCTGAGGCTGTGCAACACAGCTGACTGTCTGTGGTACGGCCTGGTCAGTTGATGCTGTGCAACACTCCTGACTCTGTGGTACAGCCTGGTCAGCTGAGGCTGTGCAACACTGCTGACTGTGGTACAGCTTGGTCAGCTGAGGCTTTGCAACATTGCTGACTATCTGTGTTACAGCCTGGTCAGCTGAGGCTGTGCAGCACTGCTGACTGTCTGTGGTACGGCCTGGTCAGCTGATGCTGTGCAACACTGCTAAATGTCTGTGGTACAGCCTGGTCAGCTGAGACTGTGCAACACTGCTGACTGTTGTACAGCCTGGTAAGCTGAGGCTGTGCAACACTGCTGACTGTTTGTTGTACAGCCTGGTCAGCTGAGGCTTTGCAACACTGCAGACTGTCTGTGGTACAGCCTGGTCAGCTGAGGCTGTGCAACACTGCTGACTGACATCAGCACCTCAACATTCACTATCGGGCAGCAGCCGGTAGCTCGACACGCGAAAGAATGTTATGCATTAAAGACTCGGAGTTGTAAATGGGGATTTAGACATAAACACACATAAATTGATAACTATTTTAGAGTCATACGTCAACGCGATAGTCAGTTGTAATTTGTTTTATTTGTGTGTAGAGAATGTTCAGCTTTGCTGCGGTAAATCGCTAGGCGTGGCGTTGACCACCCACCCCAATCTAGCGCCGAGGTTAAATAAAGAGTAGAGCTGTGCCAGTAGCCCCTCCCCCCTGGTCATGAGTCATATTCCGGGTACACGTTGCTGGCACGGGCTGAGTCGTAAATTAGTTTAATATTTTGGTTTCAATCCCCGTAGGGGGAGTTCACGTGGGACAAATCGGGGAATTGACTGAGAAAGACATCATCGTTATCTCTAGCTAACAAACACCTGTGATACAGGCGTCCCTTTTATAATGTCCGTTTTCGTGGCTGCAATCAGGGGTTGACCCGGCGGATGCAGAAGTTGTGTGTGATAAATTTGTCGTGTTCAGGGACAGCTGTATAATCAGGGTGCAGGCTTTGTGTTGAGGGACCGATAGTCGCGCAGCTAGTCAAGGAGTTTGCGACAGTTTTTAGAACCCTTCAAGTCCGAGGCAGTCCATAATATATATTTAAGGTTTTTCAGTTTGTATTTCGCCCTTCTGTACTTTGTCTGTTGTCTGGTGTTCCGAAAAGGTGGCACTGTTTCCGAAACGTTCCTCTCATCAGGAAAGGGGGGGGGGGGGGTATGACATAAGGAGCTATTCTCAGTGGCTTGTTCAGGTTCACCTTCCAGAATGAATGTTCATTGTAGGCTTGCTCGGCTTTACCGTCCAAGTCCTGTGCCGCAGTTCTAAGAAGGCTGAATGCTGCAATGATAAAGACTCCACTGATCACGGCATAGCCGGTAGAACGGGAGTAGAAATAGGGGAAATAAAACTATTATGGCTCCAGTTAATCTGTACGTTACTCAACATTATATGCTTACAATAATGAAAAGAGCCAACCTGCTGGTGCAGGCAGCATCGCCGGTGCATTATACCACAAGCTGTAAACACAGTCTAGTGCTCCTGAGGATGGTCGAAATTATCGCCCGAAACATGTTAAGCTGATTTAATTATCAATAAAATTTGTTATTGTTGCATCTGGTTGGCTGTTTATAATACTGTATCAATGATGCACGGTCACACAAACATCAAAATTATATGCTTATTCGTGGGAGTGGGGAAATTCTTGTGTCCTCGGCTTGTAGAAGGCAGATGTCGATGTACTGGAGTGTCTATTTGTAGACAAACGTACAAACTTCTTCCATTGACAGTTTGTTCAGGGAACATCCAGCGTCTCCCGCACAGCACAGTCGGTGTTTCTGTTGCACTGACAGAGCGAATTGCTTGAGCTTCAGTCTTGTGCCAGTAATAAGATCGAATTTTTTGTCCGCCATCCTCTAATTTAATTACAGCCTGTGTGAGGGGCCTCTTGAATTGGTTTGTTACTGTTGAATACACGACCGTCTCTACATTTTATTACTTAATTAACTGTGACTGAGGAGTGACACCATCACACATAACACGAGCACACATTCTACTTCGTGTTTCCTGGCCATTGACGTAGGGTGACATGTGCTACCTCTTCAGCTGGAGTTTGGGGCATTTGCTGCGTTAGGAGAGGCGGCGCTGCACATTTATCAGTTTTACTTTTTATCCCTCCTGACTTATCCTGCTTAAAACTGTTACCGATTGAAGCAGTTGCGTAATTTTATCCGTTGTATATAGCTGAACTTGGTCTCTGACCGTAAGGGAAGAGAGTATTTTGAGGGATTGTTTTTGGTGGAATCCTTTCCGACATTTCGAAAGAGTTACAGAGCTTCAAGACCTTTGGCCCTTGAAGATGAAGGCAACTCCGTTGTTTCAAAACGTGGGGGGAACCCCTTATTCCACGACAAAGTGTCAAATTCCTGAAGTCCTGTCTTATCAACATATGTTCCGGTTATTTGAAAAGTTCGGAAGACAATATTTAGAAAGGAAAGAGATGAAAAGATCAAGATATATAGAACTAATTTTGCCTGTTTTTTTGTATGGGTGTGGAACTTAGTCGTTGACATTGCGGGAGGAAAGGAAGCTGAGGGTGTTCGAGAACATGGTGTTGAGGAGAATATTTGGACCTAGGAGGGATGAGGTAACGGGGGAATGGAGGTGATTGCATAACGAGGAGCTAAATGATTTGTACTTCTCACCCAATATTGTGCGGGTGATAAAATCGAGAAGAATGAGATGGGCTGAGCATGTGGCGCGTGTGGGTGAGGAGAGGGGGTTGTATAGGGTCTTGGTGGGGAAACCGGACGGAAGGAGACCACTGGGGAGACCTAGGCATAGAAGGGTGGATAATATTAGGATGGATCTTCAGGAGGTGGGATGTGGGTATATGGACGGGATTGGGCTGGCGCAGGATAGGGACAGGTGGCGGACGCTTGTGAGTGCGTTAATGAACCTTCGGGTTCCGTGAAATGCGGGGAATTTCTTGACTAGCTGCAAACCAGTTAGCTTCTCAAGAAGGACTCTTCACCATGGAGTGAGTAAGTAAGTAAGTAAGTAAGAGATGAAGTTACAGGAAGGTGGGAAAAAGTTGCATGTTGCGGAGGTTTTAGTTTGTATTTATGATCAGATATCGTTCGGGTGAGCTTCTGATATGCAGGGCTCGTAGCACACGTGGTGTATATGTTGAATATGTTCAGAACTGTAGTCGGAGTATCTGAAGGGAAGATACCTTTTGGAAGGACGTTCCGCAGTTGGCGTCATCATGACAGAGATGCATCTTAGGGAAATTGGTTGCAGGCTGTGGACTGGATCGAGTCTTGTGCACAGGGCAATGGACCTGCAGGTTGCATAAAAGGCGGGGGGTATCGAATGCAGCTGAGCGACCGTCAGCTTCTCAAGGAGGGCTTTGCTCCGTGGAGTTAGATATTAAATATACGGTCGTCTGAAAGCGGTTAATTTAGTGTCTTGTAAAAGAATATTTTCCTTAGACCTGGTTTCACGTTGCCCGTTTGTTGCAGCATGTGTATAATGTTCAGTGACCTCCACGTGGTACAGTGACTGCGCACTTTGTCTTTTTCGTACACACAGTAATGTGGAGACCGCGGCAAGGGATCACTCTGTGTCTCCCGGCCGATATACATATAATGTTATCAAACCTGCCGCCATGACGCCTGTCGTTGCTATTTGCTCCCGTAATTATACGATCGTCATCAGATTCTGTAGCAGCGAAACCTGGAGGGCAAGATCATTAACAACACACCCTGCCACTCGTCGCCATCGTGAACCGGTTGCATTCACTTTCGATTCTTGCAGTTTCCCCATATAAAGTCTTCGTTAGTTTTTGTTTATCTTGTATACAAGGGGAGTTACAAAACAATTTCCCCATTAAACCTGTAAACGCTTTCCTTGTCTGCACCAGGTATGTGTCCTATAAAAACATCTTATGTTTCTTGTAGCTTCAGCAGTAGGCTACATCAGCTGAATAAATGAGGACAGTACCGTGGGCTTTCCGCTCATAGTGTTCCTCGAGCTTATTTACGGTAAGATTCATACGTTTTAGAGATAGACATTGAATTTAAGTAGCAGCATTTTGTGCTTGCGGATCCTCAGAATTAAATAACATTTTTTAAAATAAGTAGGTAATTATCATCTCCCCAACAATAATTTGAAACTAACAGACACGCATTCAGTTTATTGAATTAAACGTTTTAATTTACTTCTTTGCACATTTGAAAGTATGTAATGTTTATATGGTTACCGACATTGACTCACGATATTTGAGTTTAGTTCGCTTGTCATTTTGCCGTGGTTTTAATGTGTTTATTAAATACCTTATTAATGATATCAGAGAGAAGTAGTGTGCTAAAATCCGTACAGCATTTAAACACAAACAGGAATGAAAGAAACCTTACACCCGTTTGCCTTTAAAAGATACGTCTAACCGAGATAGTTAATGCGGACCGTTGTTCACATTTATCACCATGATGCTGGTCTCTTTTGTCTTCCTTTTGTTCGTAGGGTCTCGTTGTTTTGTGGCACAGACATCGTTTAGCAGTTTGTTTCATAGAGATACAACTCGAGCAGTAAAACCCCGAATACATTGCAAATATGCCGGGTAGTTGGCGATCCAAATTTCCTCTTGAATCCACTGACTTGGCTGCACAATTCCCTTGCTTTAAGGCTGCTCCTGGGGGGGGGGGGGGACCGGGGGGCCTATAAGTATTAATTGGAATTTGGAAAACTACGAAAGTCTTTACAACGTTTGCTTTTCCAGT
>Ga0123354_10001765_pt1 | contig 27226 bp, 19 predicted proteins | sample TergutLab28metaG_2_FD_97872 | JGI IMG/M metagenome (GOLD analysis project Ga0123354, IMG submission 97872) | Labiotermes labralis P4 segment gut microbial communities from Petit-Saut dam, French Guiana - Lab288 P4 | ecosystem: Host-associated > Arthropoda: Insects > Digestive system > Gut ... | reverse complement strand
TTGCGCTGACCACGTGACACCCCTCTATCCGCAAAAGTTGGCACTAACTTCGCCGACCGGCGGCGGCCGCTCTGTCGGTATAGTTCGCATGCGGACTAAGGCCACGGAGTTTAGTTTAGATGTGGGAATGAAGAAGCAAGCTGGTAAAATAGGAAGCATTAGCACATGCCACAACACATAGTGTTTTTTGTCCGTTTCAAAAACATCCACGGAAACTGAAGCTATGCATGTACTTTGTACATAATAAATGTTTTTTAAAGAGCTATGTGCAGTGTTAGGGATCTCAGCTAGGAGTAATGTGGTCACTACCATTACACAACCACATTTGAACCTCAATTACTTATCCCTTTTGTATTACACATGGGTATAGACATATCATCATCATCATTATCATTGGCTCTACAGCCCTGGGTGGGCCTTGGCCTCCTTGGGTATAGACATAAGCTTAGCATGCATTCTTTCACATAATATAAAACAGGTTCTATGTAGCCTATGAGCAGGAGCATCCACAGTGGGACTACAGATTCACTCCAAGAAAGCAAAGGAGCTATGGATAAAATCAAAGATTACTACAAATATAAATGTAAATTATATAGTTATTGAAAGAGTCAAACAATTTACATATCTGGGTAGTGTTGTAATGGTAGACAGAGTAGTACTCCAAGATGTTAAAAAAAGCACAGATCAGTAAGGCAAATGGGATTTTGTGTAATTGTACTCATTGTGGAGGAATAAAAATATAATGATGAAGACTAAGATCTGTATATTTGATAGTAATGTTAAATCTGTACTGCTCTTCGCATGTGAAATATGGGAAGTGACTAACCAAATAACAAATAAATTACAAATGTTTGTTAATCAATATTGGCAAAGAATAATTGGCATAAGATGGCCTAAGATAATAAGTAATGGATCAGTCACACTCTGAGGAAGGGGGATTAATTCATTGAAAAGCAAGCATTGGATTGGAACCCACAGAGAGCCAGAAGGAGAGGAAGGCTGAAGCAAACATGGAAAGAGACCATTCTGGAGGAAGCAGGAAAATGTGGCAAAACATGGAGTGAGGTTAAGAGGTTGGTGTGAAATAGAGATGGAGATGCTTCACAAATGCCCTGTGTTCCTAATGGAATAAAAGGATATATTACTACTACACAAAATACTACCTCAAGTTTCAATGGTGCATGAAGGTTGCTTTTTTATTTAGTTAATGACACTTTCTGACAATATAGCATCCAATGATAGAGATGAATTACGACTGGAGGAGGGGAGGGAAAATTAGTGGCTATGGCCTGATTTAAGGAACTAGAAAGAAAGAGAAAACTCACAGGAAGGCTGAGATTTAAACCCAGAACCTCCTAAATATGATTGATGATGGTAACCAGTAAAAGGCTTGTGAATGGACAGTTTTTCCTGAATGTTCTTTGCACATATATTTCCAATCTCTGTTCAGTACCTAATCTGCCATTCCAAGTCTTGTGTTGCTCTTACTTCATATTATATTGTAGGTAAAAGTCCAACCTGAAAATATTTTGTATAGGTACTGCAAATGTAGTAGTACAACAAAAATAAATATAAGAGTATTCTTTGAAAAATACCGTGTAAAGGAAGACATTTCTATTCCTTTCTCATGTTCAAAGCTGGGGGCTAGGAGGGATCATGTATATGATTTGGTATACCCACTTCCACTATAATAAATTCTCTCTTAAAATTATACACAAATTTTAGTGTACCATTAGAAGCCAATCACAGTGCGGTTCACAAGTTTTAGGACTGATTTTTTTTTTAATTTTAAAAATACTTTTATTTTATTCAAAATAAGCTCCACTGGCATATATGCAGGCTTTTGTGTGGTCGTACATTTTCTGAAAAGCTGCCAAAAATTCCTCTTTTTGGACCTTCTTTAATTCATCAGTTACAGCTTCTTGGATCTCAGCAATATCCGCAAAGTGGAGTCGTTTTACCTTCATTTTCAACTTGGGGAACAGAAAATAGTCTGGCGGTCTGTTGGAGATAAATATGGAGAGTACGGGGGGTGATAAAGGGTTGTAACATGTTTTTGGGTCAAAAATTGGCAAACACTTGCAGCTTTGTGTGTGGGCGCATTATCGTGCAACAAGAAAAATTCTTGAGAGCAAAATGCAGCTGGACGAACTTGTTGAATGCATCTCAGGAGGTGATCCATTACTCCTTTACAATATTCTGCATTTACTGCTTTTCTCTCTGGTATGAATTCTTTGTGCACTATGCCTTGAGAGTCAAAAAAATTATCAACTTGGTCTTGATGTGGGACCTTTGGAATTTCCGTTTCTTCGGCCCAGGGGATGTCTCACCAACCCATTCAGAACTCTGTCACTTTGTTTCAGGGTCATAGGCAAAACGCCAAGTCTCATCTCCTGTAATAATTTTGTTAAAAAAATTTTTGTCTGCCTCAGCCATCCCGATAATGCCTTGGTAAGATGTGACTCAATCGCCCCTTTGCTCAGGTGTGAAGAAGTGTGGAACAAAACGTGCACACAGCTTTCTCTTTCCCAAATACTCTTTCACAATCTGAAGAACTACAGCCTTGGGGATGTTCAAAGATTCTGCTATCATTTTTTATGCGATTCAACGGTAATTTTTGACTAAATTAGCAACAGCAGCAATGTTTACCTCAGTTTGAGTTGATTTTGGATGGCCATCTCTCTCGTCATCTTCTACCAGCTCCCTTCCGTCTCAAAATCGAGAATACCACCTAAAAACTTTTGATCAGTTCAGAGCCTCATTTCCATAAGCCTTTTGCACCAATACTAGTGTTTCTGTCGCAGATAGACTGGCTTTGAAACAAAGTTTTTTGGCAACTTTCTGTTCATTTCTGCCATCTATGACGTATAAAGAAAACTGACTTTACAAGACAAGTTATAACTTGTACACTGTCGAAGATAAAGAAATGAAACTCGGTGTGTGAACGGATGTTGGTTGATAGTACTTTGTTAGTAGGTTGGCCAACAGGGTTGTTCTAGTTCTGTTATTTAAAAAAAAAACAGTCTTAAAACATATGGATTGCACTGTTTACAGTACATGTTATCCAGTTTGTTACAGTGTCACTGATGAAGACTGAAGTATTCAGGGATAGGATGCTGTGCCGAGTATTTACTGACATCTTGGAGAAGTGTATTGTCTCCATCTTTCAGGTAGTAGGTAAATATTTGCCAATTGGTATGGCATCATATCCTGGAATATTTCAGTCTTCATCCAGAACCCATGTTACCAAATCAGAAAATTATAACCTTAGAGGTAAGTGGAACATATGACATCACTAAATTAGTAAGCTACAATGGGCAGTGTTCTTTCTTGATAACCTAATAATTGCTAATCTTGTCAAGAAACATTACTGTATTCACAGCAGCCTACCACTGGTCCCCATTCTGAGCCCAAACAGCTTCACTACTCTTCAGGTGAGTCCATACCAAAACACAGTCCATTATAGAGTCTTACAAATTTACTAAGCCACAACAAACTGTCGAATTCAATATGTATCGCCACCATGCTCTGTACATCAACTGTGGACTTTATGATTATAAATATTTATATTGGTCTTTCTTTTACATGGGACCCAATGAATGCCAGTCTTCAACCACTACACATTCAAGTCATTGTGCACTTTATGAAAAAAAGTAACTGACCTTTCATTTCTCTGTCAGCACAAGCAAGGATGGTAACATCTCTGCCATTCATCTGAAGAGTAGCTGTGTAATTTGACACACATTTGTGATGTAGACTTACCCCTCTCAGTGCTTACATGATGTGTGTTGTCCCAGAAACTTTACATGACATCAGATAACACATTCCTGACACAGCTTGGAACGAGTATCTTGACCCCTACAATCTGGCCAGTCAGACTTGGAGCACATTATTATAGCACTTTGAAATAATGTTGTTCAGCCAAGAATGCTCTATAGTGTCCAACAGAACTTTATCTTTCTTGACACATTGCCGATTAAGGTATATGTTCCATTGCAGTGAAAAAGTTTCATTTTTACATTTATATTGGTTGATGCTTCTAGCTTCACTTGCATGACCTTGGTATGTGACATACCACTGTGCTTCCCATATGAATCAAAGAACACTTTATACTTGCTAGTTAAGCTAGAAGCACCAACCAATATAAAAATGTAAAAAGGAAGAACATAATTGCAATGCAAATGTGTTCTTTAATCAGCAGTTAGTCAAGTTGTATTTGAAGGAATAAAGTTTTCTATAATTAATATAGGAAGTGCATTGGGATGTCACATACAAGATTATTGACATTCAGTTGTACATCCCTGTCTCTCTGCAAATTATTCTGTCTTGACACATTCAGTGTAATTACATGTATACTTAACCAGTGGTGTAGATGGTACCACATGATTAAATGGAGTGTACCCACACTGTAAATTTCAGAGTATAGGCAATTAAAGAAAGAGAAATTGTGACGCTAGACATAAATATGTAAGCATTGCATCTGGCAAGTGACTGTCGGCTCATGGAAGGGTTTGGGAGCTAACCAGACCTGCAAATGTGAAATTCAGTATCATCATGCCATTATGTTTGTAGCTATATTCAATTTTTATGTGCAGCTGTGTTTTCTTCTGAATATAAAAACTGAAAACCGCAATGTATATTGAAAGCCCTGATCAACCCAACAGAAATTAATGTTCACATAATAGCCAAGAAAACAGGTTTGTAAAATCTGATGCCAAACTATTTTGCCTGTGCTGTTGTGCTATTGTCTGTGGGATGAATTAGAAAAGAATGTCATGAGATATATTAACAAATTAACTGTAGAAAAAAAATTGGCAGAGAAAAACTGATGCAGTGGAATTTCACAAATATTTTTTCTTCTGTATCTTATTTTTTAAATTAGATCAAATCTGCCCCCTTCTGAAAGTACCTTGTGTGTTGGATTCATGATTATTTATGATGTGATATGTCATGAGTTTTTGTTTAAATGCATTTCTTCTTGAATTTAATTTGATGTACATTCTCCTTTGGTACATGTATGTCTCTGCCTTGACATAATGGCATGTCATGTGTAGGTGTGTATAGTTGATTCACTACTAGGATAGCTTGTTGTGACTACAGTATACGGTAAAAATTAAAATTAAATTCAAATTTGAAAGGTCACTGTGTAACTTTCCGTAGTTTTATAGCAGTTCTGAATAAATAATGTAAAATTAGTATTCTGTAAACTTTTTATGGCAAGATTCATGCATGCATGTCGTCAATATTAGTTGATTCTAAAATGCCATGAATTGGGATTAGAATTCAGATTCATCATTGAAAGCAAGTTGAATGAAATGCGCACGTAAGCATAATTTACGATTCACCCACGGACAACAGAAGAGCCCTGAGGCAGAAACTCAGTAACCCTTTTTTTTTAAATCGTTTCCCGCTGTCTCGAAGTTACTGTTATTGCAGCTCTTTGTGGAAATTTTTTCATTGCAATGACGCATGCCAGTAACAATTCTCCGGGTCGTTTGTAACCCACATCCTCGCGACTACCTCATTCTATACTGTGATCTGATGCACCGACTATCATACGCATACCATACGTCATACGACTGTCAAGTTCCAGGAGCACGTGGCGCGGCAGTAATCCACCACGCTTAACAGCATGCGTGTACTCCGTCATGGCACACTGGATACATCGTCTTCTACCAATAGACGTATACTAGATATGTGCTATAGACCGTCTAGTATGTATTCTTCCTGAAATTCAGTAGTGGTGCTATAACAATGATTGCATCGTTATTACGTGGAAGTACATAGAATAGAACAGCTTTAATATGTGTTGCCATCGTTAACACCCAACTAACAATTTACATATTAAAAATCGCATAATGACCTGCCTTTTCGCAGGATCGTTCGTAAAATAACAAAAATCTGTGGAATGTTTGTGGCGAAGACTATACATTGGAAATAAACAGATTCCAGTTGAAATAAGAATGGCGGAAACGTTCTAGGTCAGGTTGCAAGTTATTCAAAATAATTTATCCAATACGAGCTTTTATATCGTATGAGTAAACGATGGCATTATGCATTCGGCTTCCATTTCGCACACTAAACAGGATCCGAAACTTGTCATTTGTATTTGGACCAAAAATACGTTCGAACATATTTTGGGTAAGTTAATACAAAATGTGTAATTTTTATTTGTAAGTGCCGTGACAATCAACATCATGTGTTTTTGTGTGGTATATACGATAATAGAATGATGTTGAATGTTGAGTGTATCAGGGGTGTTATAACTATGATATAAATTGATAATTTTATTATTATTATTATTATTATTATACATACCTTTTATTTTTACATACTTATACAATCTACACTTTATACATTGTACTGTTGTGTTTTATATTGTATTGTTGCTGTGTTCTGTTGTATTAATTGTTGTTTACTTGTCAGTGACAATGTTGTGTGAAACAACTTAAGATATATTTTCTTGTCAAGTTTTATATTGAATCGTTGTTGGACAGAGCTTGGATCTTTGAAATGTATATGAAATGTAAATGTAAACCCCATTGCCACCATTGCCATTAAGGTTAGCTTCCTGCTGTAGTTTATTTTTTATTTTCGTTTTAATTAGATTTGTAGTTTATTTGTGGTAGAATTTTGACTTTATGTATGTAATCAAAATGGATAAGACCTACAATTAGATGTTGACAGCCTGACGCTTGAAGGGCATTGTTCTTGTACAGTATGATAACTATAGTATAAAATCATAAATATATGGTAAAAAGTTCTTTGATGAGGGGCTGAGTATATGGGGATGATATTTGTTTCGAAGAGAGGTTCTGCAAGGTTCTAGAAGGGAGCTTGGCAGTTTTTTGGCTGGCTGGCCATATGATCAGATTTGGAAAGCTTTAAATGCCACATGTGTTTGTTGTGGTAAGATTTTGAACTTCATTTCATGTCTCCCATTCATGGTAAACAGAAGAAATTGGGTATGTGAATAATATGTATTAAGAAAGGTTGAAATTCAACAAAACAATACAGAGTTTGAAAGTGGTCTTTTCCTGAATATTTTATTAATCTTTAAACTAATTAAATCATATTTCATATGTAACAGACTTATACAGAAAGCCCATAATTTTAAATATGTTTTGTCACAGTTTTCATTGATTGTCATGGTTCAGTTCAAAGTATTGTTGGGCAAGATTTTGCCCATTCATGTTCTAGAACCATGGACTATACCACTGTAGATTTTAAACAAACTGAAGGGTTTTGAGTTGGATTCTGATGTAATTTTGGGCATGAGTTAGAATCCACTTCGGTGCTTTTGGTTAATTGAAGGTGAAATCTGCAGTATGTACCTCAATCTGGTAACTTGGAACAATCATTCTAATTTCTAAAGCAGTATAATGTGTGTTAATTCTGCAAGTACTAAACGTATGTGGTCCAATTCATAATTTGTGATATCTTGTGCTTTTATCACTCTATGTAATTACACAGGCTAGAAGCTTTGATTGACATGTTGTGTGTTTATAATTAACAATCTTCATGGTTATTCCATGTGTTTATAATATCAAGTTCTTTATTTGTCCCAACTAATGCACACAAATGATTTTAATTGTTAAACTGTTAAAACATTTAAAACTATATTATTTGCTCCAACATGTTTCGGTTTACATAAACCATCATCAGGGGGCTACAGCCTGCACTTTGCCAAAGTTACAATATTGATTGCAATATACAAGTTGTTGAAGTATTCAATATTATGGCTGCATATTTCATTCAGTCCTGTTGTGCGTGTGTATTATACACTGTGCAGAATGAAAAATTTGCATTCTGCATAGTGTATAATACACACGCACAATAGGACTGAATGAAATATGCAGCCATAATACTGAATACTTCAATGACGACTTGTATATTGCAATCAATATTGTAACTTTGGCAAAGTGCAGGCTGTAGCTCCCTGATGATGGTTTGTGTAAACTGAAACATGTTGGAGCAAATATTATAGTTTTAAATGTTTTAACAGTTTAACAATTAAAATCATTTGTATGCATTAGTTGGGACAAATAAAGGACTAGTAACAAACAATTTGTGGCATCTTAGCTACATATTTGTCAGCGCTGATTTTAGTTGTTCTGCATATATAGCTGTAGGCCTTGAGACAAGAATTATTGGTATTATTGATTATTATTAATTTAATTATTATTTATTATTTAATTATTATTATTAATTTAATGAGTAAGTAGTGTTTTTTTCATATGCTGCCTGAAGACATTGCTTTAATAAATTCTTAATTTTTTTAAATTTCAGTCCATACTTCTGCAGTCTTCACATAAAGTTAAAAGAAGCATACCCCACTGTGTGAAGGCATCTGCCATCATTATGGTAGCCTTCTCCTTAGAAAATCGAAACAACTTGCTAGAGGTATTTGCTTTGCTGGGTTACATTGCTCACAAATTGTAATATGATATGAAGCTACTGTTTAGTAATATAATATTGTAATTTATAAATATAGACTTAGTTTAACAATTTTTTATACTTCTATCATTCACACTTCAAGTTAACATAGAGGTAATATCCTTGAATTACATTCAAGGGGTCTCAGCTTTGGATCCAGCCAGGAACCTACTGCTGTCCTGAATCAAGACATGTGAGCAGTTTCCTCATTTGCTCAGGTTGAACGCCAGGACCGGAACTTGGTCTACAGTTACTTTTTCTTTCAGTGCTTTTAGTTGAGCTTTCCTACTCATTCATTCCTTTCTTATTTGTTGTACATAATAATTTGTAGGGAATGTTCTGTATACATGTATAGACTCTGTTTCAATTGAAGTACCTGCCTCTTATGAGATTGTTGGAGAGTGTGTGCTTTGCGAAAGTAAACAACAGAATTTTATGGAATTCTGTTGAAATTTGTTCATATTGTGTTTCAGTTACAGGCTTTTAATTTTTAAATACAAGTCAGTAATGACAAATACTGTATTGTAAGAACAGATGCCTATAAAGGTGATCATATAGCAGTAACAGAAAGATTTGCATTAAATGATATAACAGTAGTACAACAAAGGCTTTAGCCCACAGACTGACTGTTATGTATTGTGCACAACACTAATTTGATGGAGTACAGTCCTGTTGGAGTGTTAAATAAGTGCCTGCTTTTGGATTTCAGGCCCCTTCACCACAGAAACTTACATCTGAATATTTAATTAGCCAGGCATCTGTTTCCACAATATCAGCCACTCAGCAACTTCTTACATTGACTCTTGCAGCCATCTTTGACACTGCCAATTTGTATAGGTAATGCATGTGTCTATATTTTTAGTAGAAATAGTCTTTCATTGTGTATATCTGTTGACATCAATTTTTCTTGGGCCAAATTTTTCCAAATTTTTTGCAGATTGGACAGCTGTTTTTAACACTTCCCCTCCATGTGGTGTACTAGTACTCTGCGGCATCTCATGCCAGCTTTCCAGATGGAGTACTTGTACTTCGCGATTTTCATACGTGTTAAAAAAAAAAGTATTTGAGATATTGGCTTCAGGTTTGTACCATCAGACTCCTCCATGTTTGTAGTTTCAGTGAATCTGTTTACCTACCTGCAAGCCATGTAAGTGCATATGCTGGACTCTTCCAAGAGAATGGTTGTGCAACAAGCTGTTTTGACGTTTAACTAAATGCTTGCCTTTGTTTTATCGCAGCTGATCCCCGAAATCAGATGCATTGAATCACTATACCCTCCTCTCCCAGTATGCAGGTCTAAAGTATCAATGAGGTCTGACTAGTCAGCTGATGTTTTGCACGTCACAAGCAGCATGGAAAATCCCAGACCGAGTTCTAGTGCAGAAAATACTTCACAAAAAATGTTTATCAGAACTGATAAAATAAGTGAAATTTTGAATGATTCAGACTCAGGTGGTGGTAGTTTTAGTGAACTTTCTGACAGCAACACATGTGAAGTAAATTCACCCTTCAGCAGCAGCAGCAGTAGCAGTAGCAGTGAAGAAGAGGAAGTTGTCCAGCCAGAACCTGACAGGGGCAGGAAGAGAACATACAAGGACCTTCCTAAATGTGCCAATACAGATTTTGAGTTGGGATGGAAGGAACAAATTCATATGGTTCAGAAAGCTACATTCTCCAGAGTACCAGGGATAAATAAAAATTTCCATATAACTCAAGACAGCCCTCCCTGGGATATATTTGAAACATTTTTCAGCCAAGAAATGTTGAAACTTATACAGAAGGAAACAAACTGATATTCTTTGCAGCAAATAAACAAAAAGAAGCAAGACGGCCCTCTGAAACCCAAATCTGTAGTGAGAGACTCTAATTGTAATATAAATTATCCATGAGCTTACTTATTTGTTCGTCTATATACTCTCACTACACAACACACAACGCACACCATAGCCAGACGCATTCCCAACAGTGTTTTCTTACACAACATGATATGCTGCCACAACACCCTGTTAGTATAATGGAATTATTTTGTTAATGTTTTTAAAATGACTTTAGCAAGGAACAACGTAGCTCCCTGAGGATGATCTTAGGATTGAAACATGTCAGAGCGATTTTTAAGTGTTTTAATGTGAAATTTTACATATATGTGCATTTGTTGGTTAATAATGAAAGTGATGGGATAAAAATGTTTGAACTTTGTAAAGCAAAAATTGGCTACATCAACAACCTGGACGTATATACTGGGGCACATCCCACCAACTCAGAACACAACACGGCCGTCGGTGTTGTTGACAGGTTGTGTGATAAAATAAAAGGGAAGGGCCACTGTGTGTACAAGGACAGATGGTTCTCCAGTCCAAAGATCTTTGACCATTTATGGGGTTGCAAAACATAGGCTGTAGGCACAGTGATGTCCGACAGAAAAGAAATGCCTAAACAAGCATATTCTGTAAAACTGAAAAAAGGCGAAAAATTATCATGCCAACAGGATCACCTCTTGGCCATCAAGTGGAAGGACATCCATGATGTCTTTTTCTTAACCACTGCCTATGAAGATGTACTGGTTGATGCATCATTGTCAAGGGGGGCACATCATAAAATAAAACCAGCTGCAGTGTTGGACTACAACAAGTATAAAACTGGTGTGGACAGATCAGATCAGATGCTGTCACATTATTCGTTTGAAAGGAAGACAATAAAATGGTGGAAGAAACTTTCCTTTCATCTATTCGACCAGGTAGTGGTCATAGTGGTCAATGCACACATCTTGCATAACAAAAGAAGCAAAAAAATGTCACTGGAAATTTTCTACGGAAAAGTCACTGAAGGATTGCTTGCTAGTGCCAGCATGGAAATTCAAGTGCAAGGTCAGACTAGCAGTCCAGCTGGCAGACTTACAGGGAGAGACCATTCTGTATATAGGATTGCAGCGAAACAGGCTAAGCTGGAGGGAAAATCTCAGCGCTTATGTCGCGTGTGTGGAGACAGAAGCAAGGGCCAGACCGGGAAAACTGTGAAGAAATGCACTACAGTGTACTGCCATAAATGTGACATAGGACTTTGTATAGGGCAGTGTTTTGAAGTGTATCACACAAAACTGAATTACTGGGAGTGAAAGTAACAATTGATTTTTAGAAGCAGTGTTGCAAAAACCTTATTTCTGTGCGATGTGTAAATTGTAGTGGACCTTAGTGACTATAAATTTCATGATTCTGGCTTCAAATTTCCACTTGTGGTGTCAAACTCCAAATACAAGTAACTACTCCATTTTTTGTGCATGAGATACGAAAAAACTTCTGCTATGGTTTGCAAAAATTTCGTAGTATTATGACAGAAAATATCATACTTTTTAAATTTTTTTCGGTGCCCTTAAAATATGCTGGCAGGGGGGATTTTAAAGTTTAAATGCTGGCCAGAGGGAAAGTGTTAAAACTCTTACATATTGATAGATTTCAGCCAAGAAGTTTTCAAAGTTCAAAAGGACTTGCATGGTTGTCAAAGATTGTACAAAATATATAGTTCTTGCACTATTGATATAAAAATTGATGGTAGATTGCCGGTGTGTTCAAGTGTTTTGTTGAAAGATCCTGTATTTATTTTCCATTAAGTTGTTTCCATTTAGAGACTAGTCTGAAGAGTGACATAGAGAATAGAAGTCCTAAAATCTCTGTAATCTACAACTGAAGGAAACAAGAAAATATTTGTGGTAAGGATGTGTGATTTTTTGATTATGTCAGCACATAACATGCATTATCAAGTACACTAAGAGTATATGCATGTTTGGTTGCATCAGCATAATTTAATCTCAGAAATGTTCTCCTGAAGTATGGCAGATTCCTGCAGGTAAATACACACACACACACACACACACTCTTTCTCTCTCTCCACTGTTTGTTTATCAACTTCCTGATCTTAAAATTATATTCTAATATTTTGATTTTAATTCTCACTTTTGGGGTTGCTGGTGTCTTTATGAGAACAAGAAGAAGAACGTTTAATTTCTTTGAGATGTATTATGGCATGTAATGGAGGGAGAGGAAAAAGTAAGGAGCTCTGAGTGGGAAGTATGGACCAAATGTCTGAACTTGTGTACTATGCTGTGGAAAACAGCAGACCATGGTAACATTTTTGTAAAAATGGTACTATAAAAATATTATGAAAGACACTTGTATGATTATTTTATCTTTATTATGTTGGAATATGTATGTACCTATTTTTGTTCTGCTTTGTCTCTGTATTATGTAATATTTATGCAATCAAAATTGGTTTCAAATTATATATTAAAGAATATAACTTTGCATGAAGGCCTGCATACATTGTTAGATTTAATTTTATAAATATTTGGGCAGGAAAATATTAAAGTGCTGTAGTTGGTCAAAAGGAATTTAATGCCATATTACTTCTTACTTTATTTAAGAATTCCTGTTCATTACAAGTACAAGTTGTAACATTTTCTCAGGTGACAGTAACATCTATTCAGAGCAGGGGATCTAACGGACACCTTCTCTAACCCCATAATCATTTTCTGATGATGGGTTTAGAGGAGGTTTCAAGACACTAGCTTCATATTGACATGGCGAGTGAAATGAGGTGTGATGTTGGAAAGGCAATTACCATAAAATTAACCTGAATGTGTAAGTGAAAGAAATGTGTCCATCACTGGATATATTCTAGTGATGGTGGTATTGTCGAGCATTCTTCTCGATGCTTGAAACTGCGCATGTTTATTTTCATGATCTATTGGCCTTACTGTGTTTTAAAAGTAAATTATAAATACAAACACAGTGATGGTAGCTCAGTGTTGGGTTGTGAATTAAATGCATACTGCCATGGTAGAGGAAGTATTTTTTCTACTTCCACACCTTGAATATCTCTGGAACCCACACAGTATTCAGTGTGTATCAGAATCTCTTTCCTTGGATATAAAGTAAGAAGTACAAAGCATATGTCACTATGTTGCATGTATTTGGTAGTGCATTGGAGAGTATGGGAATGGAAAGTGGACTGGTCAGTAAAAGCAAGCAAGATAAATAGATCTTTTTTTTTTTCAGCAGAACCTGTAATAGTGATTGATCTAAACAAATCAGAGAGCAAGAGACTGGTCCACTCATTAAAGCTTGAAGCTTGTCAAGTGTGGATTTAAATGTTTTCTAGGGAATGTATGGAAAAACTTATGTACCTCATGGATGAGAGTCTGCAAGTAAATGGTGTGGATGATGCTTATGCGGAATTATGGGACCAAGTCGTTGCCATGAGAATAAAAGTGGGGGATTGTAAGCAGCGATTACAGGTGAAGAATTGTTCTATTTCTGTGGTGTGGACACATTGTCATGCAGTATCACTGTAGATTTTCATGAACTAAAGGTGCTGTTCATTCTGTATGATGACTTCTTTTTAAAATACAAAGTACTCTTGTGCTACTGACTGTACTATATTTGTGCATCCAGGAACTGAGCAGCTTCATGGAGTATGTTGATAAGCTGGCAACTTCTGCAGCTGAAACAGCATACGTTGGTGGAGCAGAACATATGAGCACTGTAATGTGTGAAACTTTGAACTCTGCACATGCAAAGGTAAACATTTTTATATAACTCAACATTAAAATAGCAGTGGACCAAATGACGTTGCAGCAGAATTTGAACTCCCTCACAGGTACAGATATTTTTATACTTGTCTTCCTGCTTATTTGTAATTCTCTTAGTTTTTGAGAGGCTCTTCATATACGTTGTTACCATACTTTGGTAAAACAGGAAAAATAATGCTTTATTTGTATAGCAGAGGAGTTATCATGCTTATGCTGACAGAGAAAGTAAATATCAGTTGTTTTCTCTCAAAGAACTGTCACAAGAATTTGAATTAATAGTTGCTGAAGACCAGTAAAAAGTGCATAATTACCGTATTTACTATAACGGAGATTCATCTTTGGTTGTATGTGGTTGGTTCCATGTATCTTTAATTCTACATTTTGCAGTGACTTGGTAAATTTGTATAGATCTTTAATGAACTGTGTTGTGTGGACTCAATTGCAGTGTGGTGAAGCTGTCAGGTATCAGACTGAGGTCCAGTGGCAGGGTGTAGTGAACACAGTAATGCTTCTTGACTAGCTGAGCAGTTAGATGCTCAAGAAGGACATTGCCTCGTGTAGCTAATTAATTTGGTGAATCAGGTTATAATCATCTGATTAACATGTATGCTATTTGAAGATTGAAATGCTCTGGGATATCATACAATACCAGTTGACAAATGTTTACTGACTGCTCTAAAGATGGAGGCAATGCACTTCTCCAAGATGTTAGTCAATATTAGGTACAGCATCATTTAAAAAGAATGCTGTGAGTGAAACTGAAAATCTCAAATACATTTTCATTGTGGTCTGTTATGGTATATTAATTCCCCCCCCCTTAACTTTTAGAGCAGATATGTTTAAAGTAACAGCTGGTTGTCAGGACCAGTTATGTGAGCCCACCTAGACACCAGGTTTAAACATGATCATCTTCAAGTTTTTCTTGTCTTGAACAACACAGGAATTAGAAAGGCAGATTAAAAATTGAAAAGTGAATGGGAATGTATGTGAACTTTCATAATGAAAGTTATGGTACAGTGGTTAGGATCCTTTGCCATATTTAAGAGGTTTTGGGTTCAGATCACAGCCTGGTGTTACCATACATGGGGGTAACATACAACACATCTGCCCAAATCTGAATTTGCTCTTCACATATGAACCTCAAGTTTGAAGATGAATGACAGAATTCTTATGAACCTAATTCTGTGGGTTCTGCTTTTTATGTGATTTTCAAAATCTGCAAGTACCCCCTTGCTTTTCACTCCTTAAGTGACTAAATATTGTGAAGCTATTGTATAGGTTTGGGGTGGAGGTGTAGGCTTATTTATTTCTCTGTACTGTGCCATTCAAGAATTTAAGTGAGAGTATATTTCCTTATTGAATCTGAATAATGCAGTACTGTATTTGTTTAACTAGTTGTTAAATTCTATTAATTGTGGATCTATTGATGAGAGCAGAAAATTAGCAGCAGTTACAGAATTAATTTTTGCTGAATGGGAAGTATTCTTAGTTGTTTTTTTCTCATTTTAGTTGGCAGCCGAATATGATAAAACTAAAACCAAGGAAATGGAACTGTTGAAGCAACAAGAAAATTTTGTGCGCAGAGCATGTGAACTTGAAAATGAACTGAAAAGAAGAGAGAATGCAATGAAGAATTGTAAGCAGTAATCTCAAAGACACAAGGCATGCAAGTTAAGAGATCATGTCTGTATTGATATGACAGAAACAATTTGTTATATGAGGAATGAGCTTGCACACAGCTGACTTGTTGAGTATGTTAAAATGATGATCTGTAATGTGTGAATAGAAGAGTCAGACCTGTTAAATTAATGGGATATACATTATTGCATACTAACTTGTTTAACAGAAAGAGATTTCATTAAAAGTCCATTTGTTGATTCCTCCTCCCTCCTTCCTCCAAAAGCAACTATTCATACCAAAAAAATGTGTAAGATTTGATCCATGGGTGTGATGATACTTGAAGCTTAGTGGGCATGAAAAACAATGTATTCACTGCTGAGTAGTGTTTTGAGTTTATAGCCTTGGTGGGGTTGAGTTCTCTTTCTGCTTTTTAAAAGCTAATTCATTTCTCTGGTCTTATTGTGCTTGGTAAAATGTATACTGAATTGTATGTTATGTGAAGAACACAAACTGTTGAAGGACTTACCAATTTTTAAGTAGATTGGAGCACTGTAAATGATATGGACATTCAAAACGTTTTTGTAACTCATGAAAATACAAAGATTGTAAGAACTAGTGTGGGCTTGTAGAAGAATAAGAGTTAAATTGATAGGGGTATGGGCATAGCTATAATTGAACATGTACAGAATGTTGCAGAAGCTCTCTTACCCCCCAACCCCCAAACTAAAATGAAATTGCAGTATGTATCACCTGTATTTTGTAAATAGGGGACAACCCACAAAACATTTTACAAGAGAAGCCAAAAAAAAAAAAGATTTTAAAGAAACTTTCTTAAAAATCCCGTTGTTGTTTCTCCCGAAAAATTGATGGTTGTCCCTGTTGTACAAAATAGGGGTGGTACGTAATTGTTCTCCCATTCTAGATGATAGGGCCATGTAAGAAGTGGCTGACTAGTTCACTTATGCTGTGGAAAAACTGATCTTCACAAACACATGGATTCATAAAATTCATAGGGAAAACAATGATTTATTTCTAAAGTGGCTGTAATGTAAGTTCCAATAAAGCTGCAGCTCATGCTGTCAATGTGAGAGAATTCTTCAACGAAGTGCCCAGAGATACGTGCATTTGGTGTGGATTGTAGCACATGTTGGTCCCGTTAAGAGTGGCCGTCGTAAAGTCAATCTGCCATTGTGACAATGCACTGTGGGAATTTATCCAGCAGAAAGTTGCCCAGAAGCAGTACAGATCAAGTGAGGAACTTTTAGGGAGCCATTAGAAATACATTAACTAACGTTACTCCAGAAATGGTATCTGGGTTCACACACCACACCTAGAAGTGAATGTTTGTGAACAGAAAGTAGAGCACATACTGACGTTGAATAACTTGGATCCAGTATTTAATGCCCACAGTGCACACATTTGCAAGTATTAAATTTTAAACGTAATTTCACGATTTTCATAGGGCGGTAACGGATCTTCGGAATATTCCATACAATTAAGAGTAATGTACCTCATACAATTGTAGGATCGGTGGATGGGGAAAGTAAAGCAGGAATAATCTGCTGACACTCTGTGGTTACGTCGCCTACATGGCGAATGAGTTCATGGTCACCATGGTTCGAAGGCAGTCGCTGTCGGAGCAATCCTGTACCGATTCCACCATAAAGCTGCCATTAACCTTCGCCGAGTTAAATCCCGTCAGCCATCTGCTAGCATTATTAGGAGCTCACCATATTTTCCACGTTAGCAGGTTAAGGGTTAACTTGGGGTGGATGTGTGGGCTGTCAACTTCGGTGTTAAGATGGGTGGGTCGTGTGAAAATGAAAGCAGGTTGCAATGCTTGAATTGGGGAAACACAGTAGTGTCGATTCAAACCTGCGTGGCAGATATTCGTAGTTAACATATTTGCTGTGAGTGGTTGCATGGCTGTATGCAAGTCACGGACAAGTGACATATGAATCCGTGATTTTGATGAAAGACTCCCACTCTACAGGATTTCCTAGTAATCTATGCCAGAATTTGTCATCCGTGATTACCGCCAAACGTAGAAGTTTCTGGAAGTAGTGAGTGGTGTGAATGTCATATATTTTAGGATTGTGTTTTTGAAGAAGTTAATAAAAACCTGTGAATTATGATTGAGAAGGAGAAAACGCAGCTTAGTTGTCGTCTCCGAAAGCGAAAGGTATGGTGCTTTGCGATTGTATACTTTTGTGGACCACTTCATTTTTGTGCGCAGTAAGGGGACGATGAAGTACCATTACATTGCAATTGGAGCGCTATACCAGAAATATAACCCAATATTAATGTGGGAATAAAAAATAATGAAACACCGCCTTGGTGTACAAGGAAATGTATCAATATTTTCTTTAATTTTTACAATGTTATTTCCGCTGTGTTTCGGTCTGCACTTGGTCGTCATGAGGAGAAAGATTCGTACACAGTATTGAGCTTTCTTGTTCGCCTTACGTTTGCGTTATAAACTACTAATAATAGAATATTCTGTAAATTCTTATGAGTGGAAGTTACAGTTGGTGCAGAATGTTCGGACTACCTTATAATGAATTTTTATCGCGATGTTTGACATTTTATCGTGTATAGTCTCCAACAAATTCTGTCATTAATGTGTGGGAAGTGTAATTTTAATTATTTTTGGGAGTACGTGGTTTGTTTGAGATAAACCTCAGTCTATAAGCTGTTTAGAGTGCTGGTGCTAATTCATCATTAAACAATTTGGTTTCGTTTATTTGTTCATCCAATCAGTCACACATGTAACACTGGACATGCCAATTACTGATTACAATATATATATATATATATATAAAACACAATTTATAATATATGGACATCCACCAAATGTAATGTAATAAATAACAATACAAAATTTAAAGACGAACTGGAAGTGGAATCTGTCTGTACATCTAGAAAAATGTGTATTCATATAAATATACCCAAGAGTTAAGAATTAAAATTAAAAGTAATAATATGGAGTGGTGTTGAGTTATAAGATTATTTAGATGTTTACTTTTAAAATGATTACACTAAACCAAGATCTCTGTTGGAATTCCAAGTAAAATATTCCTCCGAGTAAATGAACTTATAAGAAGGAAACTTTTGAGAACAGATCTAAATTGGTTTACGTCATGAAATGTATTTTTGACGCTAGTGGGAAGGTGATTGAAGAATTTTATTCCAAAATAAAAGGTTCTTTTTTGGAATGTTGTTAAGTTTGCAGTTGGAGTATGTAAGAACTAAATCCAGTGTTGATATTATGAATTTATGAATTTGATTCATATAAATCTCTATTTTTGGCAACAAATAATAGAAGGAAAAAATATATTGTGATTTTAATGGTAAAATTTTTTGGTTCTTGAATAACTGATGACAAGAATCTATTTCTGCCATTCATAATTATTGTAATTATCCTTTTTTTTAATTTTAAAAATATCAGAGCTGTATACAGAATTACCCCACAAAATTATGCCATACGATAGGATGGAATGAAAATATGAAAAGTAAATTATCCGTGGTGTATCTTGGGACATAAAATGTTTAACATACCTAATTGCATAGCATGCTCTGCCTAGTTTAAACATCATTTGATCGATATAGTCTTTCCATGACAAGGAACTATCTACATCTAATCCAAGAAATTTGGTATTTTCGGTCTCTTTAATCAGTTTATTGTCACAACATATTTTTATATTAATTTTATAACTATTTTTAGGCCTAAATTGTAAAAAGTACATTTCATAAAAATTTAATTATGATGAGTTACTTCTGAACCAGTCATTCATATTATCAATTACACTGTTAATATCTTCTTTAAATTTTGAGGGACTGGGATTTGCAATTATTATGCTTGTGTCATCTCCAAATAGAACTGGTTTCGATGAGTCAACTATTATATTCATAAAATCATTTATTTAGAGTAAGAAGAACAAAGGACCAAGTATTGAACCAAATCACCATTTTCATCCTTTTACTTTATTAGTTGTAGGTTTGCAACCCTTCTTAACGTCACCGATTCCCCTATACCAGTCTTTGATATTTTTGATCTTACTGTTAGTTTCAAGTTCATCAAATTTAGCTTTTAGAAATCCTTTGTGTTCCTGAAATGTCTCCTAGTGTCACATTTGACATTGTTTAGATTATGTACACTGCTTTGGTTTGGAGCTTGTAACCACATCATTTTTAGCTTGCTTCCTTTGATCTAAAGAACATAAACATTCTTTATCAAACCATCGTTTATGCTGCTTCAATTCATATAGACCTAGAATGTCTAGCTGAGGTTTTGATATCCTCTGGAATGTTCTCCCAAGCCCTCTTTATGTCTTCACTATCACTTAAGTTCTCCAAAACTGCAAACCTGTTTGTGATATCAATCTGATACTGTTTCCTAATGTCCAGCTCATTTAACTTCTTGAAATTAAATTTTTCCCTATCATACTTCTGTGCTGCTTGGTTACTTACTGCCAATCTTCCCCTAAATTTTGCAACCATCAGATAGTGATCAGTATCACAGTCAGCTTCCCTGAAAGATCGTACATGGAGTATACTCGAATGCCATCTCCTATCTATCAATATGAAATCATTCTGACTGTGAGTCTTTCCATCAGGAGAGGTCCAGGTTTACTTATGAATGTTTAGGAGCAGGAACATTGTGCTCTTAACAACTAGGTTTTTTGATGTGACATAGTTTACAATTCTAACACCATTATAATTGGTTTCCTGATGTAGACAGTCATTCCCAATTCTCAGTTTGAAAATATCCTCTCTCCCCAGTATTTCATTAAAGTCTCCTAACAGAATTTTCTTATAGTACTGAGGAAAATGATCGAAAACCTGCTCTAATTCCTCATATTGTTGCTTGAATCATCACTTTTCTCCTCACACATTGCATGCACATTCAGAACAATGAAATTACACCAGTGACCTCTCAGAACTAAATATGACACCCTATCACTAACAAACTCTACTCTTTTAACTCTTTGTACTATTCTGTTGTGTACTGTGGTAATTACATATGTTGTTATGTTTCTGCCTAATCTAGGTGTCAGTCCTTGGTGTTTTATTTTTTTATTCCAATTTCTTAATCAGTTTATTGAGATCATATGTAGATAAAATTTTGGGTTATTACTGAAACATATTTAAAATTTTACACTATTCACCATGTATGCCTCCCACTGTATACCACTCCATTGTATTTCCAATCATGTACATAACCCTAGGTTAAATATTTTGTGTGTTTGTGGCTTATTCCACATACTGTTGTGTGTGCGTGTGTGTGTTTATATATATATATATATATAGCATGGATGACTGGATGGTTAGTTGCATGTATGCATAGAATTATGTTAGCCTGTTATATTGATGCCCTGTTTGGAAATGAGGAAGATTAAAAAATAAAAATAAAGGACAGAACGCTTGTACCTAGATTAAGGGAAAAGCTAATAACGGTTGTAATTCCTATAATACCATTGCATTAACAACATTGTTAATGAATTAGCCCAAGGATTGTAATTGATGTCTAGATTGAGATTGCAGTCCGTCAATCTAAGTAACTCAGAATCGATTGGAATTACACATAACACTTATTAAATGGCAACATGTTCTTGAGATTATAAATAGATAAAATGTAATAATGTAAGTGATGGAATTTGTTACAGCGTAGTCCTGACATTAAGTTCTTGATGTACTGCACCACCGATGACTTTTAGTTTGTAAGATTTTACAGAATATCCTATTGTTGATGCATGTATCATACAAATGCATAACCAGGAGCAATTCCCAGGTTTTTGTATGAAGGATTTCCACAATGGTAGCCAAGTACAGGGTGAAATATGCAGAAATAACAGCATAAAAATGATAAAAGATTAAATACAATCCTCTTATGTACAGAAATGGTGTTTTCTTAATTATCATTGTAAGCTTGTACATAGCAGTATATGAATAATTTTAAATTTTGTATGGGAAGTTAAAGTTCTTGTGATCATTGCATTTCAAGTGATTTCCACCTGCACTTCAGCTGTTTCCAAGTGTCTCTCCCTATGAATCATTTACTGCCCATCTGTCCTGTACACCTGTGGTGGCTTTAGCAGATCCTGGGGGAAGAATGACTTATACATTATAAGAGAGAGAAGTAGGCTTCATCTAAACCATCCCAAAGAATATAACCTCCAAACAAGCTGTATAGTGGGATAATGAAAATCATATTTTTGTTCTTAAATATTTTCAGGTTTCTTGATATTGTTTAGGTTCTGCATAATGGTATACTGTCATGTAGATTCGTGGGTCTGGACAGTATGTTGTGTGTGTATAATATTTCACCATTTTTTTTCAGCTTGTTTCTTATGCTGAAACTACGGACTCTGAATTTAGTTTTGAACATGAAGTATTTGTCAAAGCTCATAGCAGGAGGGATTCAGTATCGCTTGATAAGTTTGAACTGTCAGTGGAAGAAGATGGAGCAGAGCTTACTGAATATGAACATAGAAGGCAGAAAAACATAGAAGAACGCAAAAAACTCTTCCAGTAAGAGACGTGGCTTTTATTTTTTTGTTATGAAGCATGTTATATTGCAAACAGCATTCAATAAATTTATATATATGATGCTGTTGGCCGTGTTTATTGGACATTTTCAGAAAGGTTGTCCAGTATGAAGTTACAGATGAGCCTTCATGTTTTATTTTATTGTTTATTTAAAATCTTTGGGTTAAATGTTACAGTGTTATTTGCATGTTTGATAACTTTTTAATGCTAATTTTTCATTCCATTGTACCTCTCAAACAGTACATACTGTAACACATGCTGTGGCAGTGAAATCATACTACTGTGCACATTAGGGAACCCTGTGCTTAATGTGGAATGTAGTTTATTCAGAAAAGAAGTAGCTTACCTGAGTTAATCCAAAATAAATAATTACTTTAAATAAAAAATGTAAAATTACCAGTGCTTGCTTTTTGCGTAATTGTTGTTGAAATTGTCTGTTTTATAATGTGGTGAGACTTCTGTTTGTTTCTATTTGATCTGTATAATGAATTTGTATTTTAAGAGCAATGTACATCTCCTCAATAGCAAAACCTGATGATGTCTTACCTTATCTGCACAAATATTATTGTACTGTGTCTCACTTTACAGTTGGTGACAAACACAGTGTGATCCACAAGTTTTAGGAATGATTTTTTTTTTTTAAATAACAGAACTAGAGTGATCCGTCTGCCAACCCAACACTAAGTACTATCAAGCAACATCCGTTCACACACCGAGTTTCGTTTGTTTATTTTCGACAGTGTACGAATTATAACTTCTCTGGTAAAGTCAGTTTTCTTTATACGTCATGGATGGCAGAAATGAACAGAGAGTTGCCATAAAATTTTGTTTCAAAGCTGGTCTATCTGCGACAGAACCACTAGTATTGGTGCAAAAGGCTTATGGGAATGAGGCTCTGAATTGGTTAAATGTTTGTAGGTGGTATTCTTGATTTCAAGTTGGAAGGGAGCTGGTAGAAGATGATGAGAGGGGTGACTGTCCAAAATTGACTCAAACAGAGGTAAATATTGCTGCAGTTGCGGATTTGGTCAGTAATGACCGTTGAATTGCATCAAGAATGATAGCAGAATCTTTGAATGTCCCCAAGACTGTAGTTCTTCAGATTGTGAAAGAGGATTTGGGAAAGAGAAATTTGTGTGCATGTTTTGTTCCACTGTCCTTGACACCTGAGCAAAGGGAAGATTGAGTCACATCTTGCCAAGACATTATCGGGATGGCCGATGCAGACGAAAGTTTTTATAACAAAATTATCACGAGAGATGAGGCGTGGTGTTTTGCCTATGATCCCAGAACAAAGCAACAGAGTTCTGAAAGTGTTGGTGAGACATCCCCACCGCCAAAGAAACCGAAATTCCAAAGGTCCTGCATCAAGACCATGTTTATAATTTTTTTTGACTCTGAAGGTGCAGTGCACAAAGAATTCGTACCAGGGGGAAAAACAGTAAACGCAAAATTTTACAATGGTGTAATGGGTCACCTCCTGAAGCACATTCAACGGGTTCATCCATCTGCGTTTTGCTCTTTTGAGATTTTTTCTTGTTGCGTGATAATGTGCCCACCCACAAAGCTGCAAGCATTTGCTTTTTTTGACCCCAAATAATGTTAGAACCCTTTATCACCCCACCATACTCTCCAGATTTATCTCTGCCAGACTATTTTCTGTTCCCCAAGTTGAAAAGGAAGTTAAAAGGACTCCACTTTTTGGGTGTTGCTGAGATCCAAGAAGCTGTAACTGATGAATTAAAGAAGGCCCAAAAGAGTAATTTTCAGCAGCTTTTCAGAAACTGTACAACCACCCAAAAGCCTGTATATATGCCAGTGGAGCTTATATTGAATTAAAAAAAAAAAGTATATGTCTTCAATTAAAAAAAAAATCAGTCCTAAAACTTTTGGACCGCACTATGTATGTCAGATGTGGTTTCCAGAATTCATTGCTTATTACTAATGTATGTTATGAACACAATGAAATGCAGAAAATACCTTGTGATTTCTCATTGTTTCATACGTAACCAAATTAAATTTACAGGTACTTAAAACTGAATAGGTGTTTAATGTGCATGGTGTTTTGCCTCGATGCTAATGAAGTGAACATTAACCTTTCAAAGATGTCACTGCCCATTTTAAAACATCCCTGGAAATTCATTTGATATGTTTAGGCAATGGGGCAAGTTACAGCATATTGAAGACATGCTGCATAATCTGTGTTTTGTATTACACAAAATGCCATTTATTTAATAATTTTTTAATTTTTATTTTCAAATGATACTCACGTTTTTCATAAACCGTGCACTATAATTTAAATACCCACCGCAGCACAATAAATTTTTTATGTGCAGTACATTGTAGTGAAATTTAATTATGTGTTTTTATTGTACCTTATTTATGAAAATTCATATACAGTACTTTTAAAACTTTTTTTTGAATAGTGAACTGAAAATTGGCAAGGCAAAAGAAGAATTACAGGCTGTGGCAAGTGACAGGAAGAAAACACCACAGAGGAAGAAAAGTAAAACGTAAGTTTACAGCAAGTTGTGACCTTTCAGGCTTCTGCCATGGTATAATTCAGTCTTTCTGTTGTCCAGTACTTGGTTATTTTTATTTTCCGCTAATATCAGCTTGTTTAGTGTTGCATTTTATTTTGTATTTTGAAGGTCCATTGCTCAGTGTAAGTACAGTAAACAACATAACCTGCATTTATTTTCCATGTGCGCCTTGATGAACCTGTTAACTGTAAAGACTACTGTTTGGCTGGGATATGACACCATATCATGTAATGGAAGTGGACTGACATTTCAGAGGATTGTGCCACAACAGAATCCTGGAGAATGTCAGTGCACTGTACAAGACCACACAGTGTCACATACGAGATGTGACTGCTGTGAGAAACTGAAATGTCGGATGTTTTTGGCTTGTTGGTATATGTTGGTTCTCTTCTTGGCAAAGAGATATAAGGGGGCTTGTCAAGGTTTCTGCCCCCCCCCCATTATTTTTAACATTTTTCATTTTCTTGTACCATCTATACTGCTCCTGCTTATAGTGTTGCTGTACTATGGGATTTAAAAATCCTCTATTTGTAGATGATACGTATTGAAGTCTGGGAGTGTTTTTTTCTTATAGTGATGCTCTTCCACCACGTTCCAAGTCTTTGAGGCTTCAGAAGAAAAGTCCATCTGGCGATCCACTGCCAATGAAGGCTGAAGCCTTATATGTTGCAAAATCTGCTGTTGATGTTGCAATTTCAAGAAAACCGCCAGGTAAAGTTATAGGAGCTACCTGTTTCATACCTAAGCAAGAACATTTGGGATATATAAACTTTTAATATTTTGCCCTAATATTTGTATTTTAGGGCCTATTCCTATGCGATCAACTGTAGGAACTAACGGTGAGGAAGGAATACTGACGAAAATTGTGGATTGTTGTAAACCAAACCTGAACCAAGAATACTTTTCACCACAGACGGAGTTCAGTTGTGAACTGATAAAGTAAGTTCTGATATATATGTATATATATATAAGTTGTATAAATTATTTTCATATTATGTCTCGTACCATTGTGTTATGTGAATGTGTCAATAAATCATCCATCCAAATACAAAATGGGATCATTTTAATTATTTCTGCCTGGCATATTTCAGTCCCAACACCAATCTCAGGGGCATGTCAAACTTGCTTATTGCAAGTGTTTCATTTTCAGAATTGTTGACTCGTGTTTTATGCAAATATACATAGTTATTTACCTAAGTAACCTGTTACATGTATGTGTACATTTTGTCCAGCAGTTATATGAGGTGGGACTGACATGTGTCTTCTTTTAAAATTTATGTCCATATTTTTTGTATTAATTTTACAGGCTTGCTTTAGTCATCAATGAGAATTTACCAATTATTTAGCTTCCTTTACCACCTAACTATTTCTTCCACACATCTATTGTTGTTTACTTATTTTGTTTTTGTATTTTTATGGCAGTGATTCATCATCATTTATTAGCTGTGTAAATTGTATTACTTACAGAACATATTTTGTTCTAGTTTTAGCCATGTGTGTAGGCACTAGACTATTTTTGCAGTATTAAGTGGGATTTATTTGTATAATTTTAGGGTCTAGAATGGATTTTCTTGTCATTGTTTTGTATGTTTCTTGTGAATGTGACTGAGACAATAGTGTCTGTTTTATCCAAATTTTGCATTTAAAAAAAAATGGGCCATTTTGATTCAGAAGTTGAACTCAAGAGTTACAGCCATGTGCAGCCTGACAATCCTGTAAGCTTACCTTTGCATAGTGAAAGGGAAGTAGACTGAAAATGAAAGTATTCTGTTGTACATATATGCTGTTCGTATCATTTGAATTCAAGGTATGTAACATTTTATCTTATGGGTATGAAGTCCGGTTGGTCACAGGTTGTATGTTTCTAGTGTATAAAATGCAGTATTTGAAGCAGTTCTAGGTTTGGGAGCCTTTGATTGGGGAAGAGGGGTTTTCCTGATGTGCAGATCTTAAACTTGTTACTTAATTAAGGAACTAAATGGGCAGTGTGAGCTGTACTGGGTTGTTACAGGGCCTATCAGTTTTTATACAAGTATGTGTTTGTCTGGCATTTGCCTCTTTTCATGCTCCTATTTGCCAGTATGTGTAATGAGAAATGACTACTGCACATGCTAAGAGTTATGTTAAAAGTGATATTGTGGTGTATGCTGTATTTAGGACCTCTGAATCCCTCATCTCCTTGTTTTTGTTCAGCACATTCTTTGAAACTTATTGATATCACCTCAGAATTTATTTTTGTATCAAGTCTCTAAAGTATCCATTGTTTCCTTTCAGAAAATGCAGGGGTCTAACTATGTGACACACACAAAGCTATCAAAAATTTTCTTATCTTTGCTGGAATGAATTGAGTCTGCCCTACACCCTGAAGTCAACCCCCCCCCCCCCCCCCCCCCCCGCCTCGGCCACACAGCGCTAAAGGGTTGCTAGTTCTCTCCTTGTTAAGTTTTTGTTTGTACTTTTTTCGTTTTGTTTTTGTTTTTATTAATTTTGTTGAGTT